>OJHN01000165.1_pt1 | contig 9710 bp, 6 predicted proteins | sample 1595281 | NCBI WGS metagenome assembly OJHN01 (sample SAMN05416701, study PRJEB24817) | seawater metagenome | isolation source: Sea water | place: Canada:Atlantic | collected 2013-07 | reverse complement strand
TAATTTACTCAAAGGTATTGGGCAACAAATGAAATGGTCAGTAAGAGATGAATCTTTACATAGTAAAATGGGATGTAAGTTATTTCGTGATATGTGTGCTGAAGATAATCAATTACTGCATTTATGTCGAGAAGACATAATAAAAGCCGCTGAAACAATGGTAAAGCTAGAAGTTAGCTATATTGATAAAATGTTTGAGATGGGAGATATTGAAGGAATATCGGCAAATGATTTAAAACACTTTATAAGAAAAAGAACAAATGAAAAACTTGTGGAACTTGGGTATATCGACCTGGGGTCGTACTTCGCGTATGACAAAAAAGCAGCTGATAATCTCAATTGGTTTTATCATCTTACCGGGGGCGTCACTCATACTGATTTTTTCGCTATTCGTCCAACTGATTATTCAAAAGCTGGAGAAGGTGAAGATTATGAAGATATTTGGTAAATTTAAAATTAAATAAAATGAAAGAACAAACATTAATAGAAATGAAAAATAAAATTGAATCGCTAGGATCGGCGGTTCAATTTTTAATGAGTGAAGTACCTCAAATAAAACAATTAGCAGTTGGAACTTTAGAAACAATCAAACATATGGACGACTATGAAGGCGCTATCAAAGATCTTAAAAAAACATTTGAAGCTAATAAAAAACTAGAAATATAATATGTGGGATGAAAACTGGAAAAAAGGAGAAGATTACCCTGCGTGGGGTAATAACGACGTATACAAGAAGACTATATCCGGGGGATATTTATTCGACGGAGAAACACCTAAAGAAGCATACACTCGAGTCGCTAAAACAGTTGCTCGTAGGTTATATAAACCGGAAATGGCAGAAACGTTCTTTGATTATATATGGAATGGTTGGCTTTGCTTGGCGAGCCCTGTACTTAGTAATACTGGTACTGATCGCGGCCTTCCTATTAGCTGTTTCGGTATCGACGTTGCAGACTCTATTCAAGACATAGGACAAAAGAATTTAGAGATGATGCTACTCGCTAAGCATGGCGGTGGAGTAGGTATTGGTATAAATCAAATAAGACCCGCCGGCGCAACAATAACAGGTAATGGAACATCCGACGGAGTCGTGCCTTTTTGCAAGATATACGACAGCACAATACTTGCGACAAATCAAGGATCAGTCAGACGAGGTGCTGCATCCGTTAATATTAACATTGAGCACGCTGATTTTGAAGAATGGCTCGAGATCAGAGAACCCAAAGGAGATGTTAACAGACAGTCGCTTAACTTACATCAATGCGCAGTTGTTGGTGATAAATTTATGCGCAAGCTTGAACAAGGAGATGCAGATGCTAGATCTAGATGGAGTAAATTGCTTAGAAAACGAAAAGCAACTGGAGAACCTTATATCATGTTTAAAGGAAATGTTAATAAAAACAATCCACAATCTTACAAAGAAAATGGACTAAAAGTTCACATGACTAATATATGTAGTGAAATAACGCTGCATACCGACGAAAATCACAGCTTTGTTTGTTGTTTGTCATCATTAAATTTAGCTAAATACGATGAATGGAAAGATACTAATCTTATATATGACGCCACGTTCTTTCTTGATGGCGTTATGGAGGAATTTATTCAAAGAGCAAAAGGTCTACGGGGATTTGAAAACGCTATACGATCTGCGCAAAAAGGGAGAGCACTGGGATTGGGTGTCCTTGGATGGCATACATATATCCAAGAAAAAGGTATTCCTTTCGAAGGCTTATTGTCTCAGTTTGAAACTAGGAAAATATTTAGCCAAATTAAAATTGAAAGCGAAAGAGCCTCGATGGATCTTGCTGAAATTTATGGTGAACCTTTATGGTGTGCTGGTACTGGTATGCGTAATACTCATCTTCGTGCTATTGCTCCTACTGTATCTAACAGCAAGCTTAGCGGGAATGTTTCTCCAGGGATTGAACCTTGGGCTGCAAATGTTTTTACAGAGCAAAGTGCGAAAGGGACTTTCATTAGGAAAAACCCGACGCTATTAAAGCTATTAAGAAAACATAAAATAAATACTAATGAGATATGGGATAAAATATTGGCTGACGGTGGTTCGGTACAGGATATACCTGAACTGGAAAATATTACAATGGGACATGAAGTACCTGCCAAAGAAGTGTTTAAAACGTTTAAAGAAATTAATCAACTAGAATTAGTTAATCAGGCTGGACTGAGACAGCAATATGTAGATCAGTCGGTTAGTTTGAATTTAGCTTTTCCTAGTGAAGCAACACCTAAGTGGCTTAACAAAGTTCACTTTGATGCTTGGAAGAAAGGTGTTAAAACCTTATACTACACAAGGACAGAATCTGTCTTGCGAGGAGATATTGCACAGCAAGCTATGAATGAAGATTGCGTTGCGTGTGATGGTTAGTTAGTTAGTTAGTTGTAAAAAGGGGTACTGGAAACGGTATCCCTTTTTTTTATATATTGCAGTATTCTTTATAAGCGTCAAAGCACGGGCAGCTTTTTCTAGCAAATTCATTATGCCCATGTATTATAGCTTTAGAGTGCATCTTTTTTAATGTTTTAAGCAACAACAGCAAACTTTCTTTTTGTTCTAGTGTTCTAGTATCCTTGGCAATCCATTTGCCGTTAGATCCTCTTTCTGTCTCTACTCCTCCAATATAACAAATCCCTATAGAATTTTTATTATGACCTTTAACATGAGCACCTGAGTCGTATATGCTACGGCCATACTCTATAGTGCCATCTAATAAAATTACATAATGGTACCCTATGCCTTTCCATCCTTTTTTTAAATGCCACCGATTTATTTCAGCCGCATCTAAATCTCTTCCTTCCTGTGTGGCGGAGCAATGTACTATTATTTTATTTATTTCTCGCAATTATCTTTTCTTTTTTTAACACCTATCCATTTAGATATAGTGTATCCTATTGTTACTAATAATAAGACAATTTTTAATATGTCTTCGAACGGCATGAATGTTGTTGCTCCCAGTGTTGTAGTGTTTAATGCGTATAATTTAATATCGTCAAGTGTCATCTTTTTTTCTTTTTAAATTTACTTACTCTACCTTTAGTATTTTTTTCTTCTTGAGCGGCTCTAAGCTCGCTTTCTGATAATTCACTATATGTAGTAGCTGTTTTTTTATTTATTCTTTTAGTAGGTCTAAATAAGTTTTCGCCTCCGCTATAATCTGAGTCTCCACTAGGTGTTTGCCATTCTTCTTTAAACCATCTGTTTAAGTTTTTAAAAGGTGAATTCATTTTAAATCCCATTACTTTTTTGAATTACCCCAATTAGCAGCCCCTACTTTTCTACACTTAACTAAAGCTCCGCTAGCATAAGCTGATGGCCATTTTTTATATCTACCTTTAACTTTACTATAGCAAGCATCTTTCCCTTTTTTGGCAGGGGAATATAATATAGGTCCTCCGCCTCCGTCTGCATTTAAGGTTACTTCTTGGTTAGCTGGATAAGTTCTTGCTCCCCCTTTTTGTTTTACTACTGCTGTTATAGGTTTCATAGATTTATTTTTTCCATTTTTTATTTGAACCGCTCTTTTTCCATTTAGAAGTTCCTCCAAATCCTTTTTTCTTACTTGACGATGTTTCAATTAAACCTAAGTCCCATTGGCTCCACCCTAAAAGCAATGCAACTTTTTGCCAATATTTTGTATCATTACTTAAAGCTACTCTTACGTTATCCGCTTTTCTAATAGCTCTATCTAAAGGTATATTAAATAAAGCAGATACTCCCTGACCGAAAGCGTACAAAGCAGGATCGTCTAGTCCTCCTTTAAACATTTTTTCTCTAACACTTTTATAACTAAAAGCTCTACCTATAGCTAAAGCTTTACGTAGCTTAGAATCAATAGGCGGAGATATACTAAGCATCTTTAATGAAGCCTGAGTATAGTCAGGTCTATCCTTGTTGCTTTGCTTATTTATTTCTAAGACTATATTTTTAAGAGTAGCAACGATTGCGCCATAAACCCCTGTACCTCTTAGAACAGAATCTGTCATAGAGTTAACTGTTCTTAATTGTTTATTATCAATAGTTTCTTCGTCTTCATCTTCAAATGCAGCGGCAAATAAAGCTGATTGCAATCCAGAGAATATAACATTCTGTACAAAAGTATAATAAAGTATTTTAGTTATATTTGTTTTAGCGTCTCCTCTACCATTCTTAAGATCCAATACAGCTTTCTTAGTTAATCTCATATACTGCATAGGAGTATTTGCAAATGCTAATATGATACGTCCTAAGGGGCTTGCTTGTTGCTGAGACACTCTATCTGGCCTAGAAGACTGCTGAGTTTCTTCTGCTATTTCTTGGAAATCTAAAAAAGCACGCTCCTCCGCGGCTGCTTTAGACATGCCTTGATCTGTATATGTATTAATTCTATTTCTTATAAAAGAAGCACCACCCATTGCAATAGCGAAACTATCCGCCATTTGTGTTGGTAAGAAACCTACTTTAAGTAAAGAAGATAAAGCTGCTCTTGTTTTGTTTGTAGCAGTAGCTGCCGCGTTTGCAATGTCATCTGCATTAACGTCATTCTTAAGTCCAGACCTTCTTTGTTTTAAGAAGTCAGAGTTAAACAGCATAGCGAAATCTTTCCAAAATTGATCTTGATTAGCAAAAGCTTTAGCGGCTAGCGCTGGATTGTTATCTCCCCAGTTTATAAAGTTAACTGTAGAAAGAAGTTGAAGCAAAGCAGATCTAGTGTTGAAAAACATAATAGTACCAACAGAGTCATTAACCCAGTTCATAAACTGATTTGTTTGTTTGTTCTTACCACTAGGTCGATTTCTACCTGTGTCCATTCTATATAACATATCTTCCAATGCTTCCACATAGCTTTTCCCAAACCCTGCTTCCATTTTATTCATGTTCTCCTTAGAGAATATTAAATCTACATTAGCTTTCCATTCTTGTAAGAATTCAGAACGCTTTGTGGTATTGATCATGTTTATAGCATCCGTAGTTAAAGTACCCGCTAGCCAATCGTTTTGTGGCGCAGGGTATCCACCTAACGCTTTGTCCATTTGCTTTACAAAAGCTAAAAGATCAGGATTGTTTTGTACTATTCTTATTAAAGCACCTACCTCGCTTTTATCTAAACCAGGAACAGTATGCCCATTTTTTCTCCACAGTATAACTCTTGCGGCTACTTCGTTTGTATAACCTGTTTCATTAATTTTATTTAATCCCGCTGGAATATCTTTTAAACTTTTCTTTAAATTATTTACAATACCTGTAGCGTTTTGCTTATAGCTTTCGAAATCTCTTATGCCTTTAGCGAAAGGATCAAACAAAGCTTCTTTAAACCATGCTTGTTGGTTCTCCCCTACTTTTCCTTGGCCTGTTAGTTTATACATTAACCCCTGAAAGTCTTCAGCAGATGGCGGTATAAAGAAATTAAATCTTCCTTTCTTTTCACCTTTTATTCTAGCGCGTCCCTCAAGTATTACGTCATTTGAATTAATACCAGTAGCATCTTCTAATATGTCATTAAACTTACTGTTTAAATCTTTAGAAAATTGCATTTTAGCTTGATGCACTTTTGATTTTACATCCGCTTCTTTTAATACCGATTGAACAGCCGCTACATTTTTATAAGCGTCATCTGCAAAGTAAAAATCATTATATCCTTCTGCAACCTTACCAACAACCCACTGAGCTTTAGCTATAGCTGTACCATCGCCTAAACCTACTATATTGTTTAGTTTAATGTTTAGTCCAATACCTTTTAAAAATTCGTGTATAGCATATTTCGCGTTGGCCGGTCGAGCTGTTAAGATGTAAACATTGCTGTTACCAAATTTTTTATTACGAGCAACCGCTTTTTCAAACATTGGGCCTTTCTTGCCTTTCATTACCTTTTCAAATTCGCTAAAATCAAATTTTGCTCCAGCCTCAGATAACTTGTCGCTATCTAATGCAAACTCAGTAGCATTCATTTTACCTTTAGTTCCGTCCGGCATTGTATATAATACATTGCTTTTAGTTGTAGCTAAGGTATCGTCAAAATCCCATACACTAATACCTCTAATAGGATGTTCAGGTAAGTTAACCTCCGCTCTTGCTTTGTTTAAATTTTGATCAGGTGTTTTAGATTTTTGAATTTGTTTAAAACGATTGTGAAAAGCAGCAACGCCCCTTCTTGAATCTAAATTAATAGGAGATGATGCAACAGATTTTTTATCTTTGATTTGCGGCTCCGATATTAAGCTTAAGGTAGAAGTTCCCGCTTTTCTGTTATAATTAAACTTTAAACGCATTACACCTTTAAATTCTAAAGAACCTATATTAGGCACTAGATCCTGTGTATTACCTAGGCTACCATTTAAGTTATATACGTCGTCTCCCAATAAAAACAAACCTTTTGCACCCATTTGTAATAAATGAGTATCTTTCGCATTATAGTGATCGCTAACAGTTTGGCCATCTGCATCTGTACTTATCTTAGCCAAAGCTCTATATGCTTTTGACTTTTTAACCTTTTCAACAGTTGATATTTTTATTGACTTACCTAATGGGAATGAATTAAATTCAGTTTTTTCTATTTTATTTATTTGTTTAAGTATAGCTTTTAAATGGATCTCTGACTTTTCCATTGCTCCCTTAAGCTTTTTACCAGTAGGTATATCTTCAAATGTCATTGACTTTTTAGAGCCATCTGCATTTTTACGTTTGCTTCTTACTATAAACTTAGTGCCGTCTTCTGTAAATTCTATGCCTAAAGTTGTTTGGCCGAATCTAGCGTAAACAGATTGCTTAAGTTCAACAGGAACATTTTCATTTTTAACAGTAAGCTCTATGTCTGGTCTATTGCTATCAAACCCTGCTTGCTCTCCTCTTAATGTTTTTACTTTTAAATCAATGCCTAATGTTTTAGCGCTAGACGAGATTCTTTCTATAGCTAGCATCTCATATATTATGCCACCTAAAGTTGCTCCTTTTAATTTTAAAGTCTCCCTTACCCAGTTAGTAGCATGTTGTAAGGATGCATTTAAAGATAAAAACTCCTCTGAATGAGGATCAAAGTTTAAAGCATTTTTTACGTTAGTAGACGTTACTTGTGTACTATCGTATTTTATTAAAGAACCTTCTTTAGAAAATTGTATTATATCAAAACCTGCTTGCTCTCCTTTATAACGATCTAATTTAGATTCTAAATTTTCTAGCTGAGCTTTAATAACAATTTCTTGAGCTACGTCTAAAGCAGTTTCTGGTGCTAATTGTTTAATTCCCTCTAGCGTAGCTATATTTTCCGGTGTAGCAAAATTAGCAACAACTTGTTTAGCCAACGGTTCTAGTATTTCTCTAAACAATTGCTTTTGTCTTTCTAGTACAGCAGACTTTTTACCTTTAACAAAATAAGTTAAAAAAGTCTTTTTATCAATTGCTTTAATTCTAAAAACAGGGTTACCTTCAGCAGTAACTTCTCTAGCAACTTGCTCTGTAGGGAACAGCTTACTATAGCTCTTCTTAATGCTTTTAATTGGTAAAGCTTTAGTTATTATATCAAAAGTTTTTGGATCGTTTAGGAAGTCTATATATGCTCCAGGAATGACTGCGTTAGGGTATACACCAGTGATAGCCCCTAGCTTTTTAGATAACTTTTTAAACAGTTGTTTATTTACATAGTTTTCTAGCCATGTAACCATATAAACGTCTCTGCCTTTCTTAACGCTAATCATTTCAGACAGCGTACCCTTTTGAGTTCTTACTCTTATTTCTTTTTCAATGTCAACTTTAATATCCTCTATAAGAGCATCATCGACAATGTCTAGTTCATTAAATGTAGCCTGCCCTCTTTCTACTGTACCACTTCTATCTATTGTTTGCGTATCCGTAGTGGATGCAACCCCTTTAGCATCATCTAAATTTGATGTAAATTCAGTGTTGGCATCTTTAAACATTAATGATTGCCTTGCTTGAACACCATATCTTTTCACATATCCTGCTAAATCTTTATTAACTCTAGGATTAAAAGTACGTATTGCGCTAGCAACCTCTGCTCTTAAAATAGATAAAGCATCTTGAAACTCTAAAGCTTCTGTGCCTAATTGTTTAAACTTTTGTTGTACGATGGTATTTATATAACCCTCAAACATAGGTATTAGCTTTCTTTCTAAAGAAGCTGGTAAAGGTATACTTGCTTTATATACAGGTCTAGCTACTCCAGCCATTCCTTCATTATAAGTATCCATTATTTTTTTCGACTGTGGATCCCTAGGCCCTAAGTCTGTAGTTCGAGTTGGCTTAGCTGGTCTTTCTGTTTTAGCTTTTGGTGCAGGCTTCGGCTTAGCCGCTGTTTCAGCAACAGGGTTTAATACCGCGTCCTCTGCCGCATCTAACGCTGCCTCCGCTGCATCTAAGTTATCAAAATATCTAGGATCATTAGGGTCTGCATTTTGTGCATTCTCTAAATCAACTTCTGCTTGTTCTACAGTTTTAGAAAACTGATTGCCACCCACGGCTTTAGCTTCAGATACTTTAACTCCTTTGTTTTTCTCAGCAGTTTTTACAGCTTGTATCGCCGCATCGCTTAACTTGCCAGACCTAATACTAGTATTGTATTCCTTAAGGAAATTATAAACGTCTTGACCATTGTCAAAAGATATATTACCTAAATCAGAATTAGAAAATACATTTGCTATAGCTCCTTTAAATTTATCAAAAGTTGTTAAATCGTAATTTATTTCACCACTAATTATACCGTCTGAAAAAACGTTCATTAGCTCTGTAGCTGTTTCAGCTTTAGAATAATTCCTTAATTTCAATTGGCTGTTTACATAAGCTTTTTGCTTGCTAGTCATTTTGGATTTAAAATCCTTTACAAACGCTCCTTGTGCTGTAACCCCACCGATAAGCGCATTAAATATAGGGTGCAACACCTCGTGACTCGCTATAGTAACTTGACCTTTGTTTCCAGTGGCTATGTCTATACTTCTTTTAGCTTTTGCTTTATTTACAAAAACCTTACCCCCGCCGGCAAATACTCCATTAGAGTTTTGCGCTTCAATAGCGGCTTCATTTAAAGACATGTTAGTAGCCTCAGATATTTTTTGAAAATACTCATTATCCGTTTCTGCAATATCTACATCAACGCCTATAGCTTCATATCCAGCTGTTGTGTTTTTATTAAAGCTAGCTTCAAAATCATTGCTTACAGCATCCGCAACCGCTTGTTTTCTTTGTGCAATATTAGCATCGATCGTAGAGTTTTTATATATATCAGAAATTTCCTGAAGCTTTACTTTAGTTTGCGTTATTTTTATTGCATTACCAATTTTATTTTTTTCAAGTGAATTTAATTCTCTTGTTAATCTTATAGCTTCTGCTCTATCTGCAACTCCGTTTATTCTGCTATCTACTTTTAGATCAGTTGCAATGTTTTGTCTTCTATTGTTAACAATTTCAGAAGCTACTGGGGAGTTGTCTATTTTTATATCAGCCTTAACGTAGGCCTCGTCGTCCATTAATTTTAAAGCGTTGGTAAATTTACCCCCGTTCATTTTTTCTCCGTTTAAAGAATAAGATGGTCCTTTAGATGCTAATGAATTTACAGCATAACCTAATGTTAAAGTTTTATCTGCAAAACCTTCCATTAATATTTCTTGCGTATTGAAGTCCTGACCAGCTGCTGCTTGTCCCGCTACTTCAGAAAGCATCCCACCTGCTGTTTCTCTGTCTCTTATACACATCTGACGCTGCCGAC
>OJHN01000161.1_pt1 | contig 9920 bp, 7 predicted proteins | sample 1595281 | NCBI WGS metagenome assembly OJHN01 (sample SAMN05416701, study PRJEB24817) | seawater metagenome | isolation source: Sea water | place: Canada:Atlantic | collected 2013-07 | reverse complement strand
ATCTACACTAGATCGCTCGTCGGCAGCGTCAGATGTGTATAAGAGACAGTTAGAATATTTGTTACATCCGCATCTGAAACTTCTTTTTGATCTCCTGTTCTAAGCTCAATTTCTTTATCTTTTTTTTGAGACACTATGGATCTTAATGTTAAAACTCGATCAGAATTTTTTGCTTTAATTGCATCGTTGAGAGATAGGTTTATTTTTTTAAATATTTCTGACATTGGAATTTTTTTATACACTATTCTACTTTACTTGCTTGACGAGTTTAAGTCTTTTTCATATGTTCCGCCCAAGTTTTTTTTATACGAATGATTCTTTAACCTATGAGTTGTATTTTTGTTAAATAAAGAAATAACGGCAGAATCAGAATATTTATATAATCAACAATCTACAGGTATTTTAATTTTAGAAGACGGAACCTCTTTTCAAGGTTTTGGACTGGGTACGGAGTCGTATGCTGTGGGTGAGGTTTGTTTTAACACCTCCATGACAGGCTACCAAGAAATTATTACAGACCCCTCTTATTCAGATCAAATTATTAATTTTACCTTCCCTCATATTGGTAATGTTGGCACCAACTTGGAAGATACCGAGTCTAATAAAATATGGTTAAAGGGCGTAATTTTTGGAAAAGAAGTTACCGATCCGTCTAACTACCGCTCTTTAGAAAATTTAAATGAATGGCTTAAAAAAAATAATACTGTTGGAATTTCAGGAATAGATACTAGAGCATTAACTAATTTGATTAGAAAAAAAGGCTCCTTAAAAGGAACTATTGTACATGACAAAGCCAATACCAAAACTAAAGATTTTTATTTAGAACAATGCAAGCAATGGGGGGGTCTAAAAGGTTTGGATTTAACACTGAAGGTTTGCTGTAAAAAAACCTACCAATGGGAAGATGTGGCTCTTTGGGATAAAAAATTAGGATACAAAAAAAATAACCAGCATTCGATTCATATTGTAGCCATTGATTATGGAATTAAAAAAAACATCTTAAGAAATTTTTCTAATTTAGAATGTAAAGTAACAGTTGTTCCTGCTGATAGTTCTTTTGAGACAATTTTAGAACTTAGCCCAGATGGTATTTTTTTATCAAATGGTCCGGGTGACCCTGCTGCAACATCTAATTTTGCAAAAATTTGCATACAAAAAATATTAGAGAAAAAGATTCCTCTTTTTGGAATATGCTTAGGACATCAATTGCTTGGTCACGCACTAGGTTGCACGACTAAAAAAATGCATCAAGGACATCGGGGTGCAAATCATCCAGTCAAAAATTTACTTACTGAAAAAGTAGAAATCACTTCTCAAAACCATGGTTTTGAAATTGACAAATCTACCTTACCTAAAGACATCGACATAACTCACGTATCTTTATTTGACGGTAGTATTGAAGGGATTTCTTCCAGTGATAAATCTGCTTTCTCTGTGCAATATCATCCAGAAGCAAGCCCAGGTCCTCACGATAGCAATTATTTATTTAAACAATTTATAGAAATAATAAAATCCAATGCCAAAAAGAACTGACATTAAAACTATATTAATTATTGGTGCTGGACCCATTGTTATTGGGCAAGCTTGCGAGTTTGATTACTCTGGAACTCAAGCCTGTAAAGCACTGAAGGAAGAGGGTTATAAAGTTATTTTAATTAATTCCAATCCAGCAACTATTATGACGGACCCTAATGTTGCTGATAAAACTTATATTGAGCCAATTACATCTGAAATTTTAGAAGAGATTATCAAGATAGAAAAGCCAGATGCAATTCTGCCAACTATGGGTGGTCAGACAGGTTTGAATGCAGCCATGCTGCTCCACAAAAACGGCATACTAAAAAAATACAATATAGAGCTCATTGGAGCCAATGCGGAGGCAATTGATAAAGCAGAAGATAGACAAAAATTCAAAAAACACATGAATGAAATAGGCTTGGAATCTGCAAGATCGGTAATTTGTACCTCTATTGATCAGGCCAAAAAAATATTAGAAGAAATAAATCTCCCCGTAATTATCAGACCTTCATTTACTTTGGGTGGGACTGGCGGAGGAGTTGCAAATACAGAGGAGGAATATTTAAAAATATTAAAAAATGGCCTGTCTTTATCCCCTACACACGAAGTCCTCGTAGAAGAGTCTTTAGTGGGTTGGAAAGAGTTTGAGATGGAAGTGGTTCGAGATAAAAAAGATAATTGTATTATCATTTGTAGTATTGAAAATGTAGACCCGATGGGCATTCACACTGGAGACTCCATGACAGTCGCTCCCGCTTTAACTTTAACCGACAAAGAATACCAGGTGATGCGAAACGCATCTATTGATTGCTTGAGAAAAATAGGTGTTGAGACAGGTGGTTCTAATGTTCAGTTTGCAATCAATCCTAAGGACGGAAGAATGATTGTTATTGAAATGAACCCAAGAGTATCTCGATCTTCCGCATTAGCATCTAAAGCTACTGGTTTTCCAATAGCAAAAGTGGCCGCAAAGCTAGCCATAGGTTATACGCTAGATGAAATTACAAATGATATTACTGGAAATACTCCTGCATCATTTGAGCCAACTATTGATTATGTTGTAACCAAAATACCAAGATTTGCTTTTGAAAAATTTCAAAAATCAAAAGCAGTGCTTGGCACTGCCATGAAGTCAGTTGGTGAAACAATGGCTATTGGAAGAAATTTTAAAGAATCTTTACAAAAAGCATTAGTCTCTCTGGAGGTTGGGTTGGATGGCCTAGATTCAATTTCTATCAATAAAGAGGAGTTGAAAAAAAAGCTTAGTGAAAACATCCCTCAAAAAATACTTTATGTAGCAGAAGCTTTTAGAATGAATTTTTCATTAGAAGAGTTATACGAAATAACTAAAATTGATCCTTGGTTTTTAAAGCAGGTTAAGGAAATCACTGATATTGAAAAAGAAATAGTCAAAGCCGATGCTTTAGAAAATAAGGGTTTTTTTAAATTTATTAAATCATCTGGATTTAGTGATAAGCAAATATCTACATTAACGAATAAGCCACTATCTGAAATTACTTTAAAAAGGAATGTGTTGGGAATTGTTCCTGTCTATAAAAAAGTTGATACGTGCGCTGCTGAATTTGATTCTCAAACTCCCTATATGTATTCAACATACGACACTGGAATTGATGATGCCAACGATTGTGAATCCAATCCTACTACAAAAGAAAAAGTAGTAATTATTGGAGGCGGTCCTAACAGAATAGGGCAAGGAATTGAATTTGATTACTGTTGTTGTCAGGCAAGTTATGCATTGAGTGAATTAGATTACGAAACCATTATGATCAATTGTAATCCCGAAACTGTATCTACAGATTATGATACAAGTGACAGGCTTTATTTTGAGCCATTGATTGAAGAGTTTGTTTTAGAAATCTTAAAGAAAGAAAGTTTAAAGGGAAAATTAAAAGGAGTAATTGTTCAGTTTGGCGGCCAGACACCTTTAAAGTTGGCAAAAGCTATTCATGATAATGGCTATCCAATCCTTGGAACCCCTCTAGATTCTATTGATCTAACTGAGGATAGAGAAAGATTTAGTAATTTAATAAACAAGCTTGGCTTAAAACAAGCTGAGAATGGTTTGGCTAGATCTAAGGAGGAAGCTTTTGAGATTGCAAAAAAAATTAAATATCCTCTCGTTATTAGGCCCTCATACGTTCTTGGCGGTAGAGCTATGGAAATTATTCATGACGATGAACAGCTCACAAGATACATACAAGAAGCCGTGAAAGTTTCTGGAAATAATCCAGTTTTATTAGACCGTTTTTTGAATGATGCAATTGAAGTGGATGTGGATGCTATTTGCGATGGAGAGAATGTTTTTGTTTCAGGTGTCATGGAGCATATAGAAGAAGCAGGTATTCATTCTGGAGATTCTGCTTGCTGTATACCGCCCTACTCTCTCTCTGAAGAAATAATTAATGAAGTAAAAAAACAAACTAAAAAATTAGCTACTAGCATTGGAGTTGTGGGGTTAATCAACATACAATTTGCCATACAGGATAAGAATATTTATGTTTTAGAAGTAAACCCAAGAGCTAGTAGAACCGTTCCTTTTGTTTCGAAAGCTTCTAATATTTCCGTAGCAAAAATAGCAACTAAAGTAATGTCAGGTTTGCAGCTTAAGGACCTAAACATACCAAATAAACAATTGAAAACCTTTTCTGTAAAAGAAGCAGTCTTCCCTTTTAATAAATTTCCAGAGGTTGACACAATCTTGGGTCCTGAAATGAAATCAACAGGAGAATCTATGGGAATAGACACTGACTTTGGTATGGCTTATGCCAAAAGCCAGATCTCTGCAGGTAATACACTACCAAAAGAAGGGACGGTGTTTATATCTGTAAATGACAAAGACAAACCTCACATTAAAAATTTTGCAAAAAAATTATTAGATCTTGGATTTAGCCTGCTCGCAACTAATAGCACTGCCGAGATTTTAAATTCTGAAAAAATCACTTGTAAAAAAATTAACAAAGCCACTCAAGGTTCTCCTCACGTAGTGGAATATTTGGATGATAAAAAAATATCAATTGTGATCAATACAACTTCTGGGAAAAAATCTATAGAGGATTCAAAGTCTTTGAGAAGGTCAGCACTGAATAATGGTATTCCTTACTTCACCACATTAGCAGGAGCGATTGCTTGCACTGAAGCGATTATATCAATGAAAAATAAAAAAATGGGAGTTATGCCCATTCAGGATTTATAGTCCTACAAAACGGGCCAATCAGTTTTAAAAGTAACGTAATTTATTTGTATACATCTTCTGTCTTTTTGAATCACTTTTTTTTCCATGCCATGCCAACTATTTTTGTCACTACTAAAAAAGTAACCATAGTTATTTTTGTAAGGAACTGTTTTTACCAATTTTAATTTGGAACTATAAAAGTCTGTTCCAAGATCTTCAGACTCTCCAAAACGATTTACAAACAGGAGGCAAGAAAGCAATTTTTCCTTAATATCACAATGAGGTTTTAGCCAAAAACCTTTTCGATCACAAATTACCTCAAGTCTTACATAGGATTTTGACAAATCCTTACCAATTAAAGAACCGATATGCTCGTGTGTTTTTTTTGATTGTAGCTCCTGAACTAGGCTGAACAACTCCGGAAATTCTTGGGTGTTATGTTTTTCTAAAAAACATCTAAATTTTAATGCCTTTCCACCATCAGAAATTCCTTCCCTAAAATTTCCGTCTCCTCCATCTATAGCTCTGGTTCCATCATAGTTAATTTCATATCTAGTAGGATCGTCTATTTCGGTATTATAAATTTCATCAATCATCTTTTCTGTAAGAGGGTTATTAAATTCCCAGTGAACAAAAGGATCGCTTAATTTATTTGATTGATTTTTAACAGAATTTAAAAAGCTCATGACAATGTAATTTTATTTTTTAATAATTCGGCAATTCTTTTAGTCTCATAAAGCTTATCATAAGTCCAGCTATCTTCATTTGTTTCTAAATCTTTAATTATGTTAAGTTTTTTAAATAATTCTAAAAAACTATCAAAACGATGATCATTCTTATACGATTTTAACTTAGCTAAATAAATTGGCACTCCTGTAGTGGCTGCCTCGGATAGCATGGAAATAGAATCGGAAGTGACAATAATTTTTTTAGCCTGGGCAAGGGCCTCAATATAGTTTTTTCTAGAAAGTGAAGAATCTACAACGACTCTTGCATTATCCTTATACCTATCTTGTAAAAAACTCACTACTAATTCCGGTGTACGTCTTGAGGAAACAATTTTAACTTCTTCAACCTTGTGAAGGAAAAGTAGTTCTATTTTATGAAACAATTGTTTTAATTCTCCTAATGAAAAAGAATAATGTTTAGTTGGGCCACCAAGAATTACAGTTAAAACATTTTTACTTAAGGCCAGAGCTTTAGCGCCCTGAATTTCTTCGTCTGTAATATAATGAATAGCTCCCTTAGATTTAATAACATTCTCTCCTTCTAATCGATCGTGTTCAGGAACAACAATAAAATTAAAATTGTTAATTTGTACTTTTGGATCTTGAATATGAATATTATAAACTTCCATATTATTTTTTGTATGTAAATAATTTTTAAGGACTATAGATGGAATAACACTTTTTCTTCCGCATGAAATCAAAAGGGTTGGCCTTTTGTTTGCTGAATTGTACTCAATAATATTAGAAAAATTAAAAGTATTCCTGCTTGTGGGGGATATTGAAGGTGGGATCAAACTCCAGAAAGAGTTGTAAACTATTTTTTTATGAATAAAATTTACGTTGAGCGCTTTTGCCAATCCTTCAACTTGACTGATCATGCCATGGGCACCCTCTGTTAATAACCAAGCATTAATATTTTTCATCAAGATATATATACCTAAATTAATTTTACTGATAATAAACTTAATAAATGAGTCAAAATAAAGAATCACATTCAAAAGTATTAATCATAGGGTCGGGTCCAGCTGGATATACTGCTGCAATATATGCTGCTAGAGCCATGCTTAAACCAACTCTTATTTCTGGAATGGAGCCCGGAGGTCAGCTAACTACTACTACTGATGTAGAAAACTATCCTGGATTTTCTGATGTAATACAAGGTCCTTGGTTAATGGAGGAAATGCAAAAACAAGCAGAAGCTGTGGGTACGATTTTTGAAAATGATATGATCAAAGAGGTAAATTTTACCAGCAATCCATTTATATTAATTGGAGAAAGTGGAACTACCTATACAGCCGATTCTGTTATCATATCTACAGGGGCACAAGCTCGCTGGCTTAATTTAGAAAGTGAAACTAAGTTTAGAGGATTTGGAGTTTCCGCGTGTGCTACTTGCGATGGTTTTTTTTACAAAGATAAAGAAGTAATGGTTGTGGGTGGTGGTAATGCAGCAGTTGAAGAGGCTTTATTTTTAACTAAATTTGCATCGAAGGTAACGCTAGTTCATCGACGAGACACCCTAAGGGCAGAAAAGCTTTTACAACAAAAGATTCTTTCCCATCCGAAAATTAATATTATTTGGGATAGTGCAGTAAAAGAAATAATTGGAACTGATAACCCAAAGGGAGTTACCGGAGTATTGTTAGAAAACACAAAAGACAAAACTACCAAACAATTAAATACTCATGGTGTTTTTGTGGCAATTGGTCATGATCCAGCAACTAAAATTTTTAAAGATCAAATTAAAATGGATACCGAAGGATATATTCTCACAGATCCCGACTCTACCAAAACAAATATAAAGGGAATTTTTGCAGCTGGGGATGTAAAAGATAAAACGTTTCGACAGGCGGTGACTGCAGCAGGTATGGGATGCATGGCAGCCTTGGAAGCTGAAAAATTACTATCTGAAAAAAACTAAGATAGTTGCTTACAATACTCTTCGATTTTATCTAAAGCCTTAGAAAGGTTCTTCATAGAAGTCGCATAAGAAATTCTAAAATACCCCTCTTTTCCAAAGGCAGATCCTTGAACGACAGCCACACCTGTGTTTTCCAACAACGAAGTGACAAAATCTGCATCATTTACAATTTCTTTTTTATTAATGTCTTTTTTTCCAATGCAGTCTTTGCAATTAGGAAAAACATAAAATGCACCTTCTGGATTTTTGCAAGAAAGACCTTCTATGGAATTAAGTTTTTTTACAACAAAATCCCTCCTCTCTTTAAATGCATCTGATCGTATTTTTATAAAGTCCTGCGTTCCATTTAAGGCCTCTTCTGCAGCTGCCTGACTAATAGATGAGGTGTTGGTTGTGGATTGAGATTGAATCTTTGCAATGCCTTGAATGATATTTTCTGGTCCACCTGCATAGCCAACTCTCCATCCTGTCATAGCATATGATTTGCTCAATCCATTAATGGTAAGCGTTCTAGAAAACAATTCTGGAATTTGGGCAATGGTGAAGAATTTATTTTTCGTATAAAGAACATGCTCATAGATATCATCAGACATAATATGAACATTTGGAAATTTTTTTAAAACTTCTCCAATATCTTTTAGCTCTTGTTCCGAATAAACAGAACCGGTTGGATTAGAAGGCGAGTTTAAAATAATCCATTTTGTATTTTTGGTAACATTCTTTTCTATTTGTTCTGGTAGAATCTTAAAGTCAGCACTTTCCTCACACTCAACTATTACAGGAGTGCCTCCGGCCAACAATACAATATCGGGATAGGACACCCAGTAAGGAGCCGGTATCAAAACCTCATCTCCTGGATTGATAGTTGCTAAAATTGCGTTAAAAATAACATGTTTCCCACCAACGCCTACAGTCACCTGCTTTTCATTGTAAATTAAGTTATTTTCTCTTTTAAATTTTCCAATTACAGCTCTCTTGAGCTCGATAGTGCCATCTACTACTGTGTATTTTGTTTTTCCATCTTTGATGGCCTCAATAGCAGCCTGCTTAATATTTTCAGGAGTATCAAAATCTGGCTCTCCTGCTCCTAATGATATTATGTCTTTTCCAGCAGATTTTAATTCTGTGGCTTTTTTAACCACAGCCATAGTAGGAGATGGTTTTATTCTAGATAAAGATTCTGATAGTATGCTCATTAAAATATTCTATATAAATGTCTAAATTATCAACTGTTAATACTCCAGAAGCGAACAACAAAAAAGAAAATTTTTTAAAAAAGTTAGAAGGTGGAAAAAAATTTAAACTAACTTCATCGTTCACTCCTGCTGGGGATCAGCCCACCGCAATAAAACAACTTCGTGAAGGCTTGCTCACTAATCAAAAAAATCAGGTTTTGCTTGGAGTGACTGGATCTGGAAAAACCTTCACTATGGCAAAGATTATTGAAGAACTAAATAGACCTGCAATAATTTTGGCTCCCAACAAAACGTTAGCTGCTCAACTGTATGGTGAGATGAAAAGTTTTTTTAATGAGAATGCAGTTGAATATTTCGTCTCTTATTATGATTATTATACTCCCGAAGCATATGTACCAAGATCTGATACATTTATTGAAAAAGAATCTGCTATCAATGAACAAATAGATAGAATGAGACATTCAGCTACAAGATCTTTATTTGAAAAAGATGATGTTATAATTGTAGCAAGTGTTTCTTGTATCTATGGTTTAGGATCTCCCGATTCTTACTCAAAAATGACATTTACGTTTGAAAAAAACAATTCTTATAATAGAGAAAAAATAATTAAAGGTCTTGTTGAGTTGCAATACAAAAGAAATGATCAAAATTTTTACAGAGGATCGTTTAGAGTGCGTGGAGAAAATATAGAAATTTTTCCATCTCATTTAGAAGATAGAGCATGGCGAATTTCATTGGATGATGAAAAGATAGTAAGCTTAAAAGAGTTTGATCCTTTGACAGGAGATAAGACGGAAGATTTAAATATTATAAAAATTTATGCTAATAGTCATTATATCACTCCCCGACCAACCGTGCAGCAAGCTATAAAAGAGATTAAGGCAGAGCTTGTTACAACTTTAAAAAAATTTAGAAAAGAAAACAAATTACTCGAAGCACAAAGAATAGATGAAAGAACAAGATTTGATTTAGAAATGATTGAAGCTACTGGAACATGTGCAGGTATTGAAAATTATTCAAGATTTCTATCAGGTAGAAATCCTGGTGAGCCTCCACCAACATTATTTGAATATTTACCTGACAATGCAATTATTTTTGTAGATGAAAGTCATGTAACCGTACCTCAACTGAACGGAATGTATAAAGGCGACCATACAAGAAAAAAAACTCTTTCTGACTATGGATTTAGATTGCCTTCCTGCATGGATAACAGGCCTTTGAAATTTGAAGAATGGGACATGATGAGGTCTGAAACTATATTTGTTTCAGCCACTCCTGGAAACTGGGAGCTAGATCAGTCCAAGGGTGTATTTGCAGGACGAATAAAAATATCTGGGTCTGTTAATCCTGTGGGTCTTATAATT
>OJHN01000156.1_pt1 | contig 10056 bp, 8 predicted proteins | sample 1595281 | NCBI WGS metagenome assembly OJHN01 (sample SAMN05416701, study PRJEB24817) | seawater metagenome | isolation source: Sea water | place: Canada:Atlantic | collected 2013-07 | reverse complement strand
CTCGTCGGCAGCGTCAGATGTGTATAAGAGACAGGTTGCAACACAGCGCAATACCTTACCATTAGCCCCATCTGATGAATGCATGTAAACGCCATTTAAATAATAGCGGGTTTCTTCAGTGGAAATAGCAAATTTTGATTTATCAAATAATCGTCGCAGTATTTCAGACTTTGCTGAAAAATTACATGCATATTCAGAATTTGCCATAATTGGAAAGTCTTCACGTGGTAATGTAGCCAATGAAAAGCTAGAGCGCCCCGCAACAACATCCAGACGATTAGAAGTCACATCATCTGTAAGCTCAACCATTGCACCATCAGGTAGTTTTCTTACAATTTCATGTAAAGTATGTGCACCTACAGTTGTTGCACCGGCACGTTCAACCATTCCAACGACCTTGTAAACGACCTCAATATCTAAATCTGTTGCACGAAATGAAATTTCTCCACCTTCCGCCTCGATTAAAACATTAGCTAAAATTGGTATTGTATTGCGTCGTTCCACAACAGATTGTGCCTGTGACATCGCCTTTAGAAGTGCACTACGCTCAATGCTTACTTTCATATCTTGGATCCCCATATACGTCGGATTATCAAAATGACGTATTTAATCATTAAATTCAACTTAAAAAGATATTTCAATGTTATTAATACAACGTCAAGCAATAGTCATAAATTACAAATAATTATTAAAATTATTTATCCTTCTAAAACCCGCCTTAATACCTCAATATCTTTAGCTATTTGATTATCTACTGACTGCAATTCCTCAATTTTTTTCACAGCATGAATAACAGTTGTATGATCACGCTTTCCAAATCTTCGGCCAATTTCAGGTAATGATTTAGATGTTAATTTTTTTGATAAATACATTGCAACTTGACGAGGTCGTGCAATTGAACGCGTTCGTCGCGCTGAAAGCATATCCGTTAAGTTTACGCCGTAATGATCCGTAACTTTTCGTATAATTTCATCAATTGTAACCTTACGATCGGAAGCTCGTAAAATGTCAGACAAACTTTCTTGTGCCATTTCCAATGTAACAGGGCGACCTACCAAAGACCCAAATGCATAAAGGCGGGTTAAAGCACCTTCTAAAACTCTAACATTTGAAGAAATGCGTTGTGCCATAAATTCCAATACGCCAGGAGACACTTCTACAGTTGAATTATATCTTGATTGAGTTTCTTGTTTTGATTGCAATATTCCAAGTCGAAGTTCGTAATCTGTTGGATGAACGTCAACCACTAGCCCCCACTGCAGTCGAGATTTTATTCTGTCTTCTAATTGTTCCATATCAACAGGCGCACGATCACCTGAAATAATAACCTGCTTATTTTGGTCAATTAATGCATTGAATGTATGAAAAAATTCTTCCTGAGTAGATGATTTTCCAGCAATAAATTGCACATCATCAACCATTAAAACATCTACAGATCTGAACATTTCTTTAAAGCTTATAGTATCTTTAAATCGAAGCGCCTGAACAAAGCGATACATAAACTGCTCAGCAGATAAATATAAAACCTTGGCGTTTGGATCACGCTTTTTAATTTCCCAAGCAATTGCATGCATAAGATGCGTTTTTCCTAACCCAACACCACCATGTAAAAAAAGTGGATTAAATGATACATCACCACCTTCAGCAACTCTGCGTGCAGCTGCATGGGCAAGCTCATTAGGCTTTCCAACTACAAAATTATCAAATGTATATCTCGGATCTAAAGAGGCACCCGGTAGATCAGCTGAACCAGTTTTCATATTATCTTTATTTGAGTTAATAGCTGGCTTTTCAGATTGAACCCTTTTTGAATGCATATCTACTGTAAAAGATAGACGATCTACGTCTAAGCCTTGTTTGGCAAACTCAAATTTGATTGAATCTCCATAGTTGCGGTCAACCCAATCTCCAATAAATTTTGTAGGAGCCACAAAACTTGCCTTTGATTTATCTAATGATCTCAATTCTAAGGGATTTATCCAGTTTGTGAAGGCAGCTTCACCAACTGTTTTCCTTAGGGCCAACTTAATAATTGGCCATATTTCAATACCCATAAATTTTAATTCCATGTCTAATCTAGGATTGACGCCAAGCCAAACCACGGGCTTTCCAGCCATTCAAATTTCCCCGATGACCACTAGCGTCAAGATCTCCCTCGAAGCCTTCTGTCACATTAATGCAGTTTACCGACCAGCCTTGAGCGGCAAAGACTTCAATCATCAAAGCAGCCGCAGCAAGTGAACGAACACCTGAACGGCAAAGAAAATAAACATCTGAAGGCGCAGCACCATTCAGTTTATCCATTAAAATTGATGCAAAATCTTTATTTTTTGTCATTGTTGGAAATTGGTTCCACTCAATCAAAATCGCTTGTTTATTAACATTAGATAAATCTGGAATACCAACAAATGACCATTCAGCATTCGTTCTGACATCAACTAGGATAGAATCAGAATTTTTTGCTAGGCCAGCCCAAGTTTCGGTAGGATCTACATCAATAATCGTTGTCATTTAATATACCCCCCCAAATTGGCTCTGAATCAGTAAGTTAACTTTGGACGAAGAAAAAATACATTTCAACAAAACTTCATTGTTGACATGAAAAGAATCGGATGATTTGTGATTCTTCTTAACTAATTGATAATATTGATTTTTCAACAAAAATCTCACCTATTTTTTCAAATGGTGATACAAATATTTCTATTTTTATGATCCGAATCTTCAGCAGCGAGTCGGTATTTAATAAATATAAGTAAACCTTTGGATTCAAACAACGTGAACAAATAAGGAACTTTGCTAAGTCATTCAAAAACAGGCATAAAAAAACGAGGCTAAAAAAGCCTCGCTTAATAAACTTTATTCAAACAGTGTGTTTAAGCTACTAAACCTTTTATACGACTGCTTAGTCTTGATAGCTTTCGTGCTACAGTATTTTTATGATAAACACCTTTTGTAACACCACGCATGAGTTCTGGCTGAACTGCTTTAAATGCTTCTTTTGCAACCGTTTGGTCGCCAGATGCAATAGCTTCTTCAGTTTTGCGCAAGAATGTGCGGATGCGTGAACGGCGTGCTTTATTTACTTCAGTACGGCGCTCTGCTTGACGAGCGCGTTTTTTTGCTTGAGGCGTATTGGCCATGATAATTCCTTGATCTTGTCGATTTCGAAAGATGAAGCCGCCGTATAGGACTGATTCAGTTAATAGTCAACTAGGCTAAGCTACCTTTATTGAATACTTTTGTATTATTTCTGACATTTAGAGCAATAGAAGCTTGAACGACCAGCTTGAACGACTCTTTTGACTAATTCTGGACAATTCAAAGAATTACATTCCTTTCCCTCGCGCCCATAAACTGCAAACGAATGTTGAAAATATCCCAATTCACCGTTCGTTTGTCGATGATCTTTCAATGAAGACCCACCAGCATCTATAGCCTCAAGCAATACATCCCTTATGATTGGAACAAGTATATCAATTTTTTTGAGACTAACTTTTCCAGATAATCGCATTGGACTTATCCCTGCTCGCCATAATGACTCACAAACATATATATTTCCCAAACCTGACACTATACGCTGATCTAATAACGCTGATTTTATTGGAGCTGTTTTACCCAATAATTTTTTGGATAAGTACGATGAATTAAATTCATTACCTAAAGGTTCAGGGCCTAATGCTTTAATTAACTTATGGTCGTTTAACATAATCGTTTTAATAAGATCCATTGAACCAAAACGCCTGGCATCATTAAAGCTAATTCTCGTACCATCAAACATATCTAACACTACATGATCATGCTTTGCAGGTGTTGGGTGGATAAAATGAAAATCCCCCAATACATCTTTAGCATTGGTCACAGGGTGCGAAATAGTCATCCTTCCAGACATCCCTAAATGAATTAGTAAAGTTTCATTACTATCCAAATCACATAAAATATATTTTGAGCGGCGACGGAGTCTTGTAATAGTTTTATTTGTTAATCGCTCAGACATATTTTCTGGAAACGGCCAACGTAAATTTGGACGCCTAATATCAGCAAATCTAATTTTGTTACCGACCATCACAGGCTCTAAACCACTGCGAACAGTTTCAACTTCAGGTAGTTCAGGCATTTATATACAACATGTCTTTTTTATAATGAAACTATAATATTTTAAGAGAGGATATACCATAGAATAGAAATAGTTTATCATGAATTACATAGATTTTTATTGTTAAATAATTTTACATATAATATTCAGTGACATAACATAATGAGACTATTTATCTCAAGATTAATTCAAAAAGGCCAAACTAATCATGAAACAAATTACTCCTGTAATATTATGCGGAGGCTCAGGATCTCGCCTTTGGCCACTTTCGCGCAAAAGCTATCCTAAACAATTTGTACCATTAATAGGTGATAAAACCCTTTTCCAAGATTCAACCAACCGATTTACTGGCGAACAATTTAAAAACCCAATAATTGTAACAAATTCTGATTATAGATTTATTGTCAGTGAACAATTACATGAAGTAGGCATAGACCCAGGTGCTATTTTGATTGAACCTGAAGGACGTAATACTGCACCTGCCATTTTAGCAGCGGCTTTATTTGAATATCGAAAAGACCCAGATGCTATTCTTATAGTGGCTCCCTCTGATCATGTAATAAATGACACAGTGGCATTTCAATCCGCAATCAAGGAAGCTTACATTGAAGCTTTAGGTGGTCAATTGGTCACTTTTGGAATTAAACCAACCCATCCTGAAACAGGCTTTGGTTATTTAGAGCTTTCTAAAACCTCAAATGATAAAGCAGTGCCATTAAAAGCTTTCGTTGAAAAACCGAATCTAAAAGATGCAGAAAAAATGTGTGCATCTGAGAAATTTTTATGGAATTCAGGAATTTTTCTATTTCAAGCAAAAGATATCATTAATGCATTTGTAAAATATGCCTCATCAGATTTTGATGCTGTAAATATATCACTTGATAATAGCATAAATGATCTAGGTTTTTGCCGTCTTGAAAGTAATTCTTGGGCAAAAGCTGATAATATATCTATTGATTATGCTATTATGGAAAAATCTGATAATCTCTCGGTTGTTCCCTTTAATGGAGGCTGGTCTGATCTTGGTGGGTGGGATGCTGTATGGCGAGAAACTGTTAACAATCCAAACGGTGTATTTGTTTCTGAAAATGCAACATCCATAGATTGTAAAAATTCTTTAATACGCTCAGAAAATGATACAATAGAGCTTGTGGGAATTGGCCTAAAAAATATAATTGCTGTAGCTATGAACGATGCAGTGCTAATTGCGGATATGTCAAAATCACAAGATGTCAAAAAAGCTGTTGATATTTTAAAAGAAAAACAAGCAGTCCAAGCAACACATTTTCCAAAAGATCACCGCCCATGGGGATGGTTTGAAAGTTTAACAATTAATGAAAAATTCCAAGTAAAAAAAATTCATGTCCACCCAGGTGCTTCGTTATCACTTCAGAGCCATAAATATCGCGCTGAACATTGGATCGTTGTTTCTGGTATTGCAGAAGTGACAATTGATAAAGAAGTAAAGCAAGTAAATGAAAATCAATCTGTATACATCCCTCTTGGTGCTATTCATAGGATGAAAAACCCCGGAAAAGAACCTATGGAATTAATCGAAGTTCAAACAGGTACATACTTTGGTGAAGATGATATTCATAGGTATGATGATATTTATTCTAGAGGACAGGGTCCAAAAGGATAAGCTATAAAATTATATTATTTTATTTAGCTAGCCAGTTCTCATATGTATGACTTATTCCATCAAATAATGTTCGATTACTTTTCCAACCCATTTTATGCAAATTAGAGCTATCCATTAGTTTTCTTGGTGTACCATCTGGCTTAGTTTTATCCCAAACTACTTTAGCGTCATAGCCGACTACTTTAGCAATGACTTCAACTAACTCACGAATAGATACCTCCACACCGGAACCCACATTAATATGCTCATACCCAGAATAATCTTTCAATAAAAATAACAGTGCACTTGCCAAGTCATCACAGTGCATAAACTCTCTAAGCGGTGTTCCACTTCCCCAAACTGTTACTTCTGAAGCTTCAGAAACCTTAGCCTCATGAAATTTCCGCAATAGTGCCGGAAGAACATGAGAACTATTTAAGTCATAATTATCCCCTGGGCCATATAAGTTTGTTGGCATCGCAGAAATCCAATCATATCCATATTGTTTTCTATATGCTTGAATTAATTTTATGCCTGCAATTTTTGCTATTGCATACCATTCATTTGTTGGTTCCAAGGCACCAGATAATAAACTATCTTCTTTAATAGGTTGCTCAGCTAATCTTGGGTAAATACATGATGAACCTAAAAACAGCAGACGTTCAACTTTATTCAAATGGGCAGCATGTATAATATTTGCTTCAATCATTAAGTTTTCATATAAAAAATCAACAGGGAAATTATTATTTGCTTCGATACCACCAACTTTAGCTGCTGCTAAAACTATTGCATCAGGTTTAACTGAATTAATCCAGTCATTAACTTCTGCCTGGTTAATAAGATTCACCTTATCACGGCCAGCTTTAATTATATTACAATCTTCTTTTTCTAATTGGCGACAAACTGAAGAACCAACCATCCCACGATGCCCTGCAATCCAAATTTTTTTTCCTGATAAATTATATGTCATACTAATCTTCCAAAGCCACTGGTAATTCTAAACCATGATCTTTTAAAACCGATATTCTTCGTGCAGCTTTATAATCTTCAATAACCATCTCAGCACACATTTCTTGTGCAGTAATTTCTGGCACCCAACCTAACTTATCTTTTGCTTTTGATGGGTCACCTAAAAGTGTTTCAACTTCAGCCGGCCTAAAATATCTTGGATCTATTCTCATTACCACATCCCCAACCTTTAATGCTGGAGCAAGATCACCATCAATATTTTCTATTATTGCGATTTCATCAATCCCATGACCTGAAAAAGAAATTTCCAAACCAAGTTCACGCGCACTCCATTTGATAAACTCACGCACGCTGTATTGCTTACCAGTCGCTATAACAAAATCATCTGGCACATCTTCCTGGAGCATCATCCACTGCATTCTAACATAATCTTTAGCATGACCCCAGTCTCGCAGAGCATCTATGTTGCCCATATATAAACAACTCTCAATTCCAAGAGCTATATTAGACAAACCACGTGTTATTTTACGTGTCACAAAAGTTTCTCCACGCCGTGGTGATTCATGATTAAAAAGAATTCCATTACATGCGTACATTCCATAACTTTCACGGTAATTTACTGCGATCCAATAAGCGTACATTTTAGCAACTGCATATGGTGAACGTGGGTAAAACGGTGTTGTTTCACTTTGGGGGGTTTCTTGCACCAAGCCATATAACTCAGACGTTGATGCTTGGTAAAATCGTGTTTTATTTTCTAGCTTAAGAAATCGAATTGCCTCAAGCAGTCGAAGTGTTCCCATAGCATCTACATCTGCAGTGTATTCAGGAGAATCAAAGGAAACTGCAACGTGAGATTGTGCACCTAAATTATAAACTTCATCAGGCTCTATATCTTTCAAGATTCGCGTTAAATTTGATGAGTCTGTTAAATCTCCATAATGTAACTTTAAATTTACATTATCTGAATGGGGATCTTGGTAAATATGATCTAATCTTTGAGTATTCAATGATGACGATCGGCGTTTTATTCCATGAACTTCATAACCCTTTTCTAACAAAAATTCAGTTAAATATGAACCATCTTGACCTGTAATTCCTGTGATGAGCGCTTTTTTCATGTAATTACCCTATTAATTAGTATTATGAAGTCAATTTTCTAGATACTTATATGATTGAACAGTAATTAAAAACACTAAAAAATTGATTTTTTATAATTATGTAAATCTCATTCCCAACAATATATTAAACGAGAATTTGCTAAGGTGCCGCATTTCCACTTTATGAATTAAATAGTATAATGAGTTCAAATATAGGTAAATATAATGACATCACAAAGTAAAAAAACTCACTTTGGCTTCAAAGAAGTGAACGAAAAAGATAAAGCTAAAATGGTGCATAATGTTTTTTCTTCGGTTGCTTCAAAATACGATATTATGAATGATGTTATGTCTTTTGGAATTCATCGTATTTGGAAAAATAGCATGATGGATTGGCTATCTCCTCAACCAAACCAGAAACTTTTAGATGTTGCAGGAGGCACAGGTGACATTTCATTTCGCTTTTTAAAGAGAGCACCTACTGCACATGCTACAGTCTTTGATATGACGCAAAGTATGTTGGATGAGGGTCAGTTAAGGGCTGAGGCTGAAAAAATGGAAAACCACCTAGATTGGGTTTGTGGTGATGCTATGTGCCTTCCATTTTTAGATAACTCCTTTGATATTTATACAATATCTTTTGGTATCAGAAATGTAACACATCCAGAAAAAGCTTTAAGCGAGGCATACAGAGTTCTACGACCAGGTGGTCGTTTGATGATATTAGAATTTAGTCAAATTCCCAACCCATCAATGCAATGGGCTTATGATAGGTATTCATTTAATATTATTCCGCCAATAGGAAAGATTATTGCTAATGATTCAGAAAGTTATCAATATCTTGTTGAAAGTATAAGAAAATTTCCAAATCAAGAAAAATTCTTGAAAATGATACATAATGCAGGGTTCGATAACGCAAAGTATCGTAATTTAACAATGGGTGTAGCGTGTTTGCACTCTGGCTGGAAAATTTAAAATGCGTGGACCACACAATATATGGCGACTAATTCGCACTGGTGCTACATTTGAACGTACTGGGGCGATGCAAATTATTTTGGATAAGCTTGATTTACCGCCTTTGCTAAAGTTTACCATTCGCTTTATTGGTAAACCCTTTAAACTTTTAGGCTTAAAGGGTGATATACAATTTCCTCCGATAGTTAGAGCCCTAACAGCTCTGGGGCCGGCATATATTAAATTTGGCCAAATATTATCTACCCGACCTGATGTTGTAGGCGCTGAGCTAGCAAAACAATTGAGCGTACTGCAAGAAAGCTTGCCTCCGTTTTCTAGGGATTTAGCATTGTTAGAGATAGAAAGAGATTTAGACATTTCTGTTAATGAGGTATTTGAAAATATCTCAGAACCAATAGCTGCTGCATCCATTGCGCAAGTCCACAAAGCAATTCTTAAATCTACTGGTCAAACAGTCGCGATCAAAGTTTTACGGCCAGGCATAGAAAAAGCTTTTAGAAAAGACATTGATGCATTTTATCTAGCGGCAAATATAATTGAACTATTATCCCCTAAATCTCGTCGCTTGAGGCCACTTGAAGTCATCGAGCATTTTGATTCGGTTGTGCAAGGTGAATTAGATTTAAGACTAGAAGCTTCAGCAGCATCTGAATTTTCAGCAAATACAAAAGGTGATGCACTTCTATGTATTCCAAACATTCATTGGGAAACATCTGGCAGAAGAGTCATGACACTTGATTGGGTTGATGGGATTCCATTAGCTGATTTAGAAGCTTTAAAGAATTCAAAAACTGATATGGAAGAGCTCTCCACTCGTATTCTATCAATGTTTTTAAGACATGCACTTCGAGATGGTTTTTTTCATGGTGACATGCATCAAGGAAATTTAAAGTTAAATTCTAAAGGTGAATTGGTTATATTTGATTTTGGCATAATGGGTCGAATTGATGAATATACTCGTCGCGTTTATGCAGAAATATTAATGGGATTTATAAAAAAAGATTATAAGCGCGTTGCAGAAGTTCACTTTGAGGCAGGGTATATATCCTCAGATCAAGATGTAGATTTATTTGCCCAAGCACTAAGATCAGTTGGTGAACCAATTTTTGGTCAAAATGCTGAGAATATTTCAATGGCAAAACTTCTGTCTCATCTGTTTGATGTTACTGAAAGATTTGGAATGGAAACACGGACAGAGCTTATACTTTTACAACGCACAATGGTTGTTGTTGAAGGTGTTTCAAGATCATTAAATCCTGTCTCTTATACACATCTGACGCTGCCGACGAGCGATCTAG
>OJHN01000155.1_pt1 | contig 10077 bp, 6 predicted proteins | sample 1595281 | NCBI WGS metagenome assembly OJHN01 (sample SAMN05416701, study PRJEB24817) | seawater metagenome | isolation source: Sea water | place: Canada:Atlantic | collected 2013-07 | reverse complement strand
GCGTGGCGTAAGCCCGCCGAGAGGGCCATCCGCCGCTTCCTTAATAAGAGTACGGCATTTTCAGACGCATCACGCGTTCTGCGTCAGATCTCCTCAGGAGGTTGTGACAACCTGGGCCCTGTGTGGTCCAGGGAGGAGAAGGGCCCGGCGCTGTTTCAACAGTCGTCGCGCGCCACGGCTGAGGAAGCCATGCTCATACCGGCGTCCGTTCAGGACGTTCGGGAGCACCTTGATAAGGCAGCCTGCGTCAGCCATCCGGCGGACGCAGTGCTTGCGGGCGCGAGCGCTGCTCCGTCCCTGAAGGCAGCCGTGCGTCGCGAGACTCGTCTCGTGGGGGCCCGAGGCGGCGCGTCTACGTACGCGCCGCCTGCGAGTTCTGGAACGAACTTTCGCTACACTTGAGCCCTTGTCGCGGTACCTCCGGGAGAACTGGAGCCCGGGGCACGCGGCAGCGCTGCCAGGAGGCGGCTTGCACTGTGCTGCATGGGCATGTGTGGCCTCTGCGTTCGGATCAGATCCGTCCTTGGTAATGGACGCTGTCCTGGGAGCCCGCCCTTGGGGAAGGATCCCTGCATCGGGGGTATATAGCTCCGAGAGGGTGTCTGAGTCCACCATAAGGTGCGACGAGCTAGACCATGATGCATGGAATCAGTGGCTAGTGCAGTCCATAGAGCGACGCGCTCTGGCGAGTGAAGGCTCGGGGCTGCAGACCGAGCGGGATATCGTATCCGTATATGAGTCTACCAGGAAGGAGATTCAGAAAGGCCTTATGCAGGACTTTATGTCTCTGGACCAGGTCCAGGAGAAGTTCGGCGTAGGTAAATGGAGAGCCATAAGGCGCTTCGGCGTGTGGCAAAAGAATAAATGCAGGGCGTGCGATAACGCCGCCGAGTCCAGCCATAACGCTGCGACTTTTATGGAGGAGTCCCTGAAATCGGATCAGGCGGACTTCCCGGCTAGGGTGGCGGCCGTATACGCATCGGTCATGGGACCGGGCGTCGCCTCCTCCGATCTGGTGGGCGGTACGGATGACATCGAGTCCGCCTATAGGCGGATTCTGTGTGCGCTACCACAATATACTGTGGTGGCCCTTTGGCACCCGGTTCAGAAGCGTGTCGTCTTCTCGACGCTGCCGGGTCTTAATTTCGGACTGCAGGCGGCGGTCGTGGCCTTTAATAGGTTTCCGGACCTGGCCGTCCGGCTGTTACGGGGAGTATTCGCCTGGACGGGTACCCATTACTTCGATGACTTCCTTACGGTGGAGCCTAGAGCTTGCGCCGGTTCGGGTCAGGAGGTTCTTGAAGGCGTCATGGCACTTCTAGGCCTCCCCGTCTCCCCGGAGAAACACGTTGAGGCTGACTCGGAGTTTGTCTTCCTCGGCGTGCAGTGTTCTCTCCGCCGCCTCTCTTCTATGGAGGTACTCCTGGGGATCTCGGAGGCGCGCGCCGAGTCTCTACGCCATGACCTGGGTTCGGTCGTGAGGGCGAATATTCTTTGCCCGGGGGAGGCCTCTCGCATGGCGGGTAGGTTGTCGTTCGCGACGACATGGGTCGCCGGGAGGATGGGGAGGGCCCTCATGCAACCGGTGTACGTAAGGGCGTCCTCGAAGCTACGGGATAGTACGTGCGCGTTGACGGAGGGCCTCCGCCTGTCGTTGGCGTTCTTCCAATCGATATTTAAGGAGGTGCCGCCCCCGCGGTTGATATCGCTTACGCGTGGCGTTGCCCGTCCGGTCCTCATATGGACGGACGCGATGTGGGAACCTTCGCAAGAGGAGAAGGGCGTCGTCGCCTTCGTGGTGTGCTTTCCTGAAGGCTATTTAGGCCCGAAGGAGGTTTGGATGTATGGGGCATGCGATACACCCCAGGACGTCATGAGCAGGTTCATGCGGAAAACCCAATATATAGGCCAGTTGGAAATGCTGGCTGCGGTCCTCGTATACTACTCGGTCCCTGAATTGAAGGGAGCGAGTCCGATTCATTGGATCGATAACACAAGTGCGATTGCAGCGCTTGTGAAGGGGTACTCCGGGGCTCCTGACTCGGCTCGCCTCCTTCATGCGTTTAAGGCTTTTGCCTTCGGATTCGGAGTGGACCCCTGGTTCCAGTGGGTTCCCTCGAAAGCGAATATCGCAGATATGCCTTCGAGGCATGACTTAAGCCTCCTTGGAGAGCTTGGCGCGGTGCGACGTGAGGTCGTGTTTCCCCCTTTCCCGGCGTGGGACTCCGAAGCCCTTGAATGGGCGAGGGCGGGGGCTTCCGCCGTCGTTCGGGTTGAGAAAGAGAGGCGTAAGCGGAAGCGCTCCTCAACCTAGGCAGCTCGGTCGGTCTTTCCGGGCGAACTTAGGCCGTCGGGACTAGGTCTGGGTGTTAAGAATTATGCGACGCTCTCAGGAAGTGAGATCTCGCTAGTCTCTGTCGTTCCCTTACTATGCCGGTACGGAGGATACTTCTGCATCAGCTTCCAGCTTCTGGGGCTCATGTGGCGTTGTCTGAGGTGCTGGTGTGGTAATCGCCCGTTGGGCGACCTTTTCGGTATCCGGGCGGCCATAATATTAGGTAGCCTGGTTTCCGAAGTTCAGCCACGCTCTTGCGTTGGCATTGGGGGCCCCTCGCTGCGGCTTACAATCTATCCTCGTTCTTGCGTCGCCGCAAGATTGAGGATTACCTCTCTTGTGTGTAGATGCTTTTTCGGCGGTAGGTTTTGTTGTAGTGAGGTGTGTCATAGGTTCATGCTTTTTAGTCTTCTCTGTCTTCCGGAGGAGTTAGCAGAGCCATTGTGTGCCTTGAAAGGTACAATGTCTGCCGTTCCCAACGTATCCTAGATTAGGCGATTATGTAATATTGTAAGATTTAAATTAATTCGACCAGAGTACGAGCCTGAGAGGCCCGGCGGTCTATTAATTCTAAATATGAAAAGATTCATAATCGACTAACCCCCTTACCTGTCATTCCTTACGAACGCCATGCACATGGCAGTTCGCAAGGAAGCGGGTCAGCCCTCGCCCTCGGGCGAGGCGCTTGAGATGAAAGTCGGAGCGGGACCGAGTGGCCCGTCTCCGCAGGACCAGACTGACCAACTCTCCGAAGGAGAGTGGGTCGAAGTCGGGCAGGAGGACTGCTCTCGCAGTGTCTCCCTGCCAGCCACTCCTGATAGGGAGTTGGCGTCAGTGGGTTCGCCTTTAGGTGACCCGCCACCCTCGAGCGCTTCCAGCGTCGCGAGTGGTGAGGACGGACCTTCCGGTCGAGCTATGCTCGTCGGTGGCCGTCGAGAGGTTGGTGACCCCATTGAGGTGGGTGCTGCGCACGCACCTCATGGGGGTTCAATCACCATCTCTCCCCCGCCCTGTGTGGCGGGGGGTGACCACGGCTCCTCGAACGAGGGCGTCGCTGGTGTGGCGGAGCCCACGCCCACGGGCGTCGGCTCCGCCGAAGGTCTCTACGTAGGACCTACGATGTCCAGCCTGGACCAAGTTAACAGGCTGGGGGGAGGAGGGCCCTTTGGGTCCCTCACATTTACCCTCAAGGGGAGAGATGAGTACGGGGGCACCGACCTCGAGAAAATCTCGGACGGAGGTGTCGTCTTCTCGGAGCCCGACCCTCTTGCCCCCCCGTCTCCGACCGAGTCGGAGATGGAGGAACAGTGTAGGGAGGCATGCGCACGCAGATGTGCGAGCACTCAACACCCCACCCTGGCGATGGCCCATCGGACCTTCTCCCAGGGTTACGGGAGTGGGGGCGCCTACCCCGAGGGGGCCTCGGGCGGGAGCCTCGCTCTTCCCTCGGGAGCGAAGCCTCCTACGCCTCCGTCGCCGACCGATTCGGAGATGGCGGAGGCTTGTAGGAACATGTGCAGTGGCCAGGGCGCACGCACTGGAGCACGCGCTCTGTTCGCCGCCCCTCGGGACGAGCGCGACCCCTCGGAACCCCGAGGGAGTTCGGGGGCGGGCCACTGGAGCCCACCACCGTCGGATGACGAGCTCTCCCTCGAGGAGTTGCATCGGCTCAGTGCCGCGACTTCTAGGAAGAGGCCGATTTCCGACACTTTGGCCTTTGAGCCTCAAAGGGAAGACTCCCCCCCTGGATACTTCTCGGGCTCGGAACCCGAACCATTCCAGGAGTGGCAAGAGTGGACGCCGCACACTCTCCCGGCCGCGAGGGTCGACGGGGCAGGGCGCAGAGCCTCTGCGCTCGCCATGACGGAGGACCAGTGGCGTCCTGCCCTGGAGGAGGGCTCGATTGCTAACGAGGGGTGGGCAGGGTTGTTTAACCCCCCGGTAGGGTCCGATGGCCCTGGTAGGGCCGCGGCCTACTCCCCCGAGGGTGCCGCCGTCTTCACGATGGACCCCCACGCAATGGAGGACATCAAGGCCGGCTTCGACCGGAAGTCGGCGTACACGCTCCCCTCCCTCCCTCGGGGGTCCTTCAAGACCGAGGAGCAGAGGGCAGATGCCCTTCGGCAGCTCGCTATCGGCGAACTCTTGCCCCTGCTCCCGGAGGTTGCTCTGAGCAAGCTCCTGGACGGGGCCGACTCGAACGTGATTACGCGGAGGGAGGCCGTTCGGGCCATCATCACCGGTCTCACGAATAAGGCGGGATCCGCTGGCGCGAACGTGCTAGACGTCGTTAGGACTCTTCACTTCCTCCAGGGATACGCCGAGTCGAGGCGGAAGTGGTTGCCCACTTTTGAGCTGTGGCCGATGTCGGCCGCCGTGGCCTCGACCATCATTTCGGCGGAGCACGCCCGGGCGACCCTCACGGGCAAGGGTGCCACGGGAGGTCAGACCTGTGGGGACAAGCTCAGGAAGACCCTCATTTTCATGGGGACTCACTTGGGTTTCCCGGTCAAGACAGACGCCGGCATGGTGGCTGCCGCCGCTCCTTCGCAGAAGGAGATCAAACGCCCTCCCGGGAGCATGCGAGGCGCCGCCTCTCTCCCGATGCGGTTGTGGATAGGCCTGGAGTGGCTGGCCGGTCTGCCCGACAAGGAACTTCGGTTCCAAGTCCTACCCACCCGCAAGGACGGCAATCCCCCCTCCGAGGTGGGAATGAAGATCGCTCGCCATTACGCGAGGTCTTTCGTGATTATGCAGCTCCTCTCCTTTCGGGGGAAGGAGATGCTGATGGCGCAACAGGCGGCTGCGCATTGTGCCGCCGACGTCTTCGCGGTCTTCGTCTCGAAGGCGAAGGACTCCATGCCAAGGATGTCCCTGGCCAGGACGGAGGGCTTCCTGGGACCCTTATCATGGGCCCAGGAGCACCACGGGAATGTTCACACCCTGGGACAGTTCTTCCCGGCATTCACGGGCCCTCACGGTGTGAAGACCGACATGGGACTCGCCGAGATGATGACCACGGGGATCGTGGAGAAAGCAGTACTCTCTAAGGTGCTCTTCTACTTGTGGAGGTCGAAGGGCATCGACCTCTCCGAGGCGGAAAGGATGAAGATGAAGATCTCCATCCACTCACTGCACGGGTCTCCGTGCGATATGGCGAGATTCATCGGACCGAACCCGGTTCTTCTCTTCCCTCTCGATGCTGAGCTCGCCTTGGGTTTCAGTGAGAGGGATTGCAACCAGATCGGCAACTGGCGCCGGGACAAGAACGGGCAGCCTTCTTCAGAGGCGCCCCCTCGGAGGGGGCAGGAGCCGGCAGTTCCGGCCGGCGCCCCCGACACATCGGACAGTATGCAGGTCCGATACTCGACGGGCTACGGGAGAATGGGCGACGAAGCGGCCCAGCTCCGCGTCCGTTCCCGCCTGGTCCGCATCGTGGCGGCCGCCATTAGGCACATGGGCGACTGGAAGCAGCTGCCGAAAGGCGGCCGCGAGAGTTGGTACGCCCTCTTCCCAGATGGGGACCTCCAGCGCGTTCAGGAGGGAATCAATGAAGAGAATGCCGCTGGCGATGGGGCCGGAGGGTCTTCGCCTGGCAGCGGCGAGCCAGCTTGTGCCTAGATCATTACAGGTAGGATGGACATCTGTGATTACGTTGGGGGATGTCGTTGAGGAGGAGTTAGCAGAGCCATTGTGTGCCTTGAAAGGTACAATGTCTGCCGTTCCCAACGTATCCTAGATTAGGCGATTATGTAATATTGTAAGATTTAAATTAATTCGACCAGAGTACGAGCCTGAGAGGCCCGGCGGTCTATTAATTCTAAATATGAAAAGATTCATAATCGACTAACCCCCTTACCTGTCATTCCTTACGAACGCCATGCACATGGCAGTTCGCAAGGAAGCGGGTCAGCCCTCGCCCTCGGGCGAGGCGCTTGAGATGAAATTTACCTCCCACCCACCCGGGCGATGCGTGCGTTCCGTACTGCAGAGACGCACCGGAGGGCCGTCGTGAGTGACGGACCTCGTGGCGACAGGATACCGACGCCGCGAGCGGACGTGGAGCTCACAGGTACTCCACGCGTCGTATAGACGCAGCGCGCTTGAACGCGCCAGTATGCACGCCGAGCGCCGGAACGGCTGCTATGGGCGAATTCCGACACTTTGGATACATGGTGGTTACGGAAAGTGACGGCTGCGGTTACAGAACCGCGGCCGCACTCTAATCGCAACCATGCGAGGCCGACCGCCGGACGAGGCGAAGCCGGCATCGCGCGCCGTGCGCGGCGGACGTGGTCGCGACCGAGTTCGGGCAGCGGGCGCAGCTCGTTCCCGAGGGTCGCTTGCCCCGCGGTGGGACGCGAGGGCAGCCCTGGCATGGAAATGGACCCTGCTTCAGGTGGCATCTGACTCTGCGGCGCCGAGGAGGCAAGTCACGCTGGAGGTCCTGAGCTCCGCGGAGTCCAGGGAATCCTTCGTCAAGGAGGCCCGAAAGCGCGCCCGGCTGACGTGGTCACGGCGATGGCGGACGTCCTCGCCCACCATGCTGGGATTGTGGCTGCTAAGCTTGCAGCAGGCCAGGACATCAGCAGGGCCGTCTCCTCCATGGAGGACGTCGTCAGGCGGCACCACGGTAACGTGGCGGAGCCGTCTGATATGGGCATATCGGCCGTGAGCGGATGTCCGACCCGGAAGTTTCGGGCGGCAGTCCGGGCGTCGGCCAGATCCAAGGGACTGCTTGCTGGCAGTGGGCCTTCACAAGGGAGAAGGGTACGGACCCCCCCTCGCCTGAACAGCACAGACAGGGCTCCAGCCCCGCGCCTGAAGGCGACCTTGTCAGCCCTGGGGCTGCACAGGTTTCGCCTACCGGTACACGCCGTCGTCTGCCCCGAGAGGGCGGCGAAGAAGGTCGCCGCGGAGGGACGGCCGGTTCTGCCCAAGGACCGTGCGCTTATGTGCGTACACTCGGGTAAGCTACCGACAGCCGTAGCGAACCCGGCGGACCATTTCTTCCTCCCGAAGCTCGGGAGGTACGTCCGGCCGATCGAGCTGTGCTCAGCCTTCGAGGTGCCAGCCGGGATGGGGAGAGGTGTACTCTCATCCGGCAAGTGGCTCTCGGCCCGCCAGGCCTGCAAGTGCCTAGGTGGTGCTATACATCCGGGGGTCGCGACCGCTGTCTCACGGCGCCTCCTTCAACTCTCCCCCGCCATGAGGGACCTCCTTTCCTCGGAGGCCGGCCTTCGCTACGCCTCGGCGTGCTCTGGCGTCGACATGTTCGCGCAAGGGTTCGGGATCGCGGCCGGCGACGGTCGATGGAGATATGTCATGGCCTCGGAGCGAGTCGCCGCGGTAGCGGACGCCTTGGCCCGGATCTACACGCGCCGCGGCTTAGGACGCGCGGACATCCGCAGGGACGCCTGCGGCCAAGAGGCGTGCGAGGACGGCGCCCCGGCCGACCTCTGGGTGGTCTCGGCGGATTGCTCGCCGTACTCCTCGAATAACCGCTTCCGATCTCAGGAGCGTACGAATGCGGCTCTCACTGAGTTCGATCGCATCCTCGACTACGCGAGGCGCCACCGGCCGCTCGCGATTGTGGTCGAGAACGTTGATATGCCGGACGCCGTGTGTGGGATCACGGCGTGCTTGGCGTCGTTGGGAGCATACTCCCTGTTCCGCCAGTCACTCTGCCCATCCCTGATGGCCGGAGCGGAGATGGTGCGCCGCAGGATGTTTTGGATCGCACTGCGAGCGACTTAAGGTCACGACGGGGCATCGGCTTTCGCCGAGGGCGCCCTCGGCGGGCTCGGCTCCTCGGTCAGAGGTATGGGCCGGCGCGTAAGATGGGTTGTCGGTTACGCATCATCTATTGATTATAGAGCGTAATTTAAATATAAGAATATGTATATGAATACGTGTTCTGCTTACTGGCATTAGGCTCGCGGACGTGCACGCGAAGCTACCGTATGTCTAAGGTAGCTATCATCCGATTGAGCGGATTATGGTTAGGACCTTGTTATAACGAGGGCTATAAATCCTACACACATAAATGGCAGACCTGAGGCTTAACAAGGGGGATCAGGCCTATGGCTAAGGGACACCCTACAGGTCCTTCAGGAGCTTGTGAGTGAAGCGACACTCGTCCCCTCGGTTGCACTTGCCGAGCTGGAAGTGAAAGCACAGGCCGTGCTGCTTGCAGAGGTCAGAGAAGGCAGCCGAGGCTTCCGACCCGGTGCCCTTCTCCTTCTCCTTCTTGGAGGAGTGCGATTTCCCGCCTCCTCCGCGGCCTCCGCCGCGGCCACCGCCGCCGCGGCCACGCGACGACGTGTCACCGCCGCCGCCGCCTCCGCCGGTGATTTCCTGGCGGGACCTCTTGCCTGGATGGGGTTCAGAGGGTAGGGAGAAGAGGCGCTGCACCCCTCCTACTTCATAGAGGGACAGCACGGCCTGGTTGAGCGTGGGCTTCTGAGCACCGTCAGTGAGCGCGCGGCTTAGACGGGTGTAGAACTCGAGGATGAGCGCCCGCGTCTGGGCGGCAGAGGCGCCCTCGCGGGACTCGCCCTCGCAGGCGCGGCGCATGTCGCGCGACACCTGCATGAAGAGGCTCAGCTTCCCGGCGCTGAGGACGTACTTTTCCCCGGCTGCGGCCTCGGGGGTGTCGGGCTTGACCCTGCACACGTAGTCGACACTGTGGTCGAAGGTGAAGGCCCCCGGTACCTCGCCCTTCTGGGTGAAGATCGAGCCGGCGAGCGCCAGCGCCCAGCAGAGGACGTCGAACTCGGCGAGCTGCAAGTGGCGAGGTGGCACCCCCCCCTCGAATTCTCCATTCTTGTTGAGGGGGATGATCACCTTGCCGGCCTCCTCCCGGCCGATCTTGAGCTTGTTCTGCGGCGGCAGCGACGGGCGAGACGTCCCCAGATGGAAATACAGCTGGTGGAGCAGCTCCGTCGAGGGCATGTCGGACGACCGGATGGCGCAGCAGGCGCCCTGGCCCGCGTGCGTGCGCATTACGGCCTTATCCACCAGGGCGAGGAACTGCATCTTCCGCTCGGGCGTCACCGAGGCGTGGGCCGAGGTGGCGGAGGACGGAGACGCCGCCGTCGGGACCGCCGCATCCAATGCGTGCGTCTGAAGGTGGGTGCGGATGGCGTCCGAGTAGGTCTCGTACGCCGCAACCTTGCCGCGGAGCAAATCGAGGGCCCGCGTCAGCTGGCTGCCGAACTCGGCGCTGTCGCCGGCCGGGAGCCGCCGAGCATCGCCACCACCGGCGGCGTTGTTGATCTTGGCCAGCAGGTCATCGGCGGCGCCGCCGCTGAGGAAGGTCGCTGCCTCAGTGCTCTTGTGAGCCTGCGGGCAGAGCAGCAGGCCGACGGACTTGAGCGGGTCGGCCCAAAAATTCAGGCCCTCCTCGGCGAGGACGAGGGCGCACCAATTCTCCTGCTTGGCCCGCATATGCGTCATGAGGGCGGCGGCCTGGTCGAGGAGCGGCGTCGCGCTGTGGAGATTGAAGTGGGCCATGATTTTGGGTTCGCGGGTGGTTGATGCCGATCGGCGAAAGGATCGGCAAGGGGGTCTGACCAAAGTGTCGGAATTCGAAAGCGAGCCGCCGCGTCTTGGCCCTTCGTCGGTGGACGCCGAGACGCCGATGCCACGCCCTCCCGAGTCTTTTGACTCGATGGAGTCCTACGAAGCGTGGCGTAAGCCCGCTGAGAAGGCCATCCGCCGCTCCCTCCAGAGGAGTAAGG
>OJHN01000153.1_pt1 | contig 10157 bp, 3 predicted proteins | sample 1595281 | NCBI WGS metagenome assembly OJHN01 (sample SAMN05416701, study PRJEB24817) | seawater metagenome | isolation source: Sea water | place: Canada:Atlantic | collected 2013-07 | reverse complement strand
GCTGAAGCTTACGCCCGTGCATGGGAGCACTTGGCTACGCCTCAAGCAGCGGCGGAAAGGGAGTCGAAGTCGAAAGCTGTTTTCGAGGAAACAAGAGCTTGGGCCTTGGCTCGCCTCACGCTCGTGGCAGCAGCGAAGACCTCTATTCGCCTACGAGAGAACTACGATCATTCCGTGGTGGTCATTCCAGCAGCAATGATCGAGGGCGTCTTGCACATCCTTCTCATAGACGACGGCACGTCCTTCGGCACAGGCGCGAATCGAGGGGATTCCGACGCGCAGGCGGCCGCTGTGGCTAAGAGCTTAGCATGTAGCTCTGAGCCCATGCTGGCCGCCAAGACCGAGAAGGGGCCGAAACTCGACGTCTCGATCTGGTATTACGTCGTCCCGCCGGACGCGGTGCCCTTGGCATTGGACCTCTCCTTCGAGGACGTGGCGTGGGTACCGCACACCAGAGCCAACGAGCCCGATCCGCCCTTTAACCTCCATGTCTACTACAGGTTGGCAAAACGAATGTCGCATATGTTCAAGCCGGCGCCCCTTGGGGACGCGAAGATAGGCGTCTCCGGGGCACCCCAGCCGGCGACGCCGCACGCGGGGGCATCTGAGTGGCGGCGATCACTCCAGCAGGCGACGCCGCACGCGGGGCCCTCGTCGTGGCGGCGGTCACTGGGCAAGGAGCCTCGCTCCATGGGGCTGCAAACCATGCTGGACAAGGACGCGAAGGCAGCGGCACGCTTCACCGCGGCGCTCCGATCGCGGGACAGCGGCGACGGCAAGATGCGAGACTGGGGAGCCACCACCATTTCCATGGCGACCGTGGCTAAGGAGGTGCAGTGGCCTCCGTCGGGGCCTCCTTCGGTGCCCGCGGGAGCTCAGTGGGCCCTCCTCCCGGACATATACGCATCTACCCGCATGCCGCTGACGTCTCAAATGCTCGCGAGGCTCCCTCCTCAGGCCCTGCCGCCGGGGCCGATGCCGACCAAGGCCTCGGAGCTACTGGCGGACTGGGCGGTGCGAGCGATTTTTCGGACGGCAGACGCCATCCAGAAACGCGAAGCGCATTTCTTCAGGAACCCTCCGCCCGAGAATGCTTCCAAGGAGCAACTCGAGGCGTGGCTCAACGCCGCGCCCGATCCAAAGCCGAAGGACCTCATCCTAGGGGATGGGGCCTTTAGGCAGATCAGGCACGCGGACGGCGTGGGCTACTGGCGCGCAAACGCCATCATATTCGACGTAAGCGCGAATGGCGACGTAAAGCCCCTCGACACCCAGAGCGTGCCGCACACGCAATGGGCGCTGGAGGCCTTGCGGCGCCACTTCGACGCGCAGGGAGATCTCGAGCTGCTCTCACACATATTCGACGGCCTCAGGTACAAGGCGCACCGGCCGAGGCAGGTACGGATAGCGACGAACATGGACTCCCTGGCTACGCATGTTCGCCCCATTGCGGCGGACATCTCGAAGCTCGCGGACGCCGGCAAGTACAAGGTGCGCCCTCTCCTCTATCTTACGGGGGCGTTGAAAGGCAAGACTGACGCGTGGCCACTTGCGACCTTGCCGGCGTGGACGGCCCCGGTTGGGGCAGTCGACAAGAAAGATTCGGCCAACGAAAAACGCCGCATTTCCAACGGCTCGTGGCCGTACAAGGGCCCCCTCGCTCGCGACAAGCCGCACGGTCTTCCGGACGGGATCCCGTGCGAGTCGTTCAACGAGCTGGCGGGGCCCATGCGCCCGCCGCCGACGCAGGGTTTGAGCACTTCCCCCTTCGTCACAACGGAGTGGGGCTCACCCTGTGATTCTTGCGCCGCTCGAGTTTTAGACTCGACAGAGGGCGAGCACTCATGGTGGGGGCGCCTGTACTGCTGCGCGTGCTGGGCCCAGGGCGATGCCATTCGGTTTGAACCACTGAAATGGCACCGCGAGAGGAAGCACGACGCCTTTGTCCTGTACCAGGCTGCGTCGGCGCTCGTGGCCTTGGCAGCTCTGGCCCAAGAGGCGGTGTACTGCATCACCACCGACTTTCGATGGTGGTTCTGGCAGTTCGGGACGCACCCGTGGGAATATTGGACGTCCCAGTTCATCGCGATTGTCAAGCTGGGCGAGGACTACGCGGTGTGCCTCGTAGGCGAGCTTGTGGCGAACATGGGCAGAAGCCCTGTTTCGAATGTGGCCTCCTCGGTCGGTTCGAAGCTGTTTGAGCCCATTCGCATCCGAGCGGACGCGCGGGAGCCGACGCTTCTTCGACGCGAGCCGGAAGCCCTTCGTGAGGCTCTCGAGCAAAGGAGCGAACGTATGGGGCCCGAGCAGGCCCGTCTGTATTGGAGCGGCTGTTATACAGACGACTCCTTTACAATGGCGGTAGGCGCCGACCGCGCCGCCTACATAGCGGCGGACATTGAGGACATCAACACCGAGTGCAAGGTGTTGATGGCTTCCCTGTCCAAGTGCCCAGTTGGCACGCTCGGAGACCACATCGGAGCCCGAGTGATACCCGGCGCTGGCATAGGGACTATCACCCCTGCTAAGCGCTCGCGGGCTTTGGTCGACTGCGGGGGAATGATGAACGGAACGCTCTCGTGTTCTGAGTTCGAGGAGGCCAAAGGCCTGGTGGGGCATGTGGTCATCATCCTCGCGCTCGACCACTCGCTGCTAAACGGGCTCGGGCGCCAGCTCCAATTCGCGGTGGCCAACGGCCACGCGAAAGTCAAGCTTACGGATTGGAGCGTGAAGGCCTTGGGAGAGCTGCAGCAGCTCATCGCCGCGACGCCCTTCGCGGCGATCTACTCGGCGCTCGACGCGAGGACCACATACGTCCCCCCCGATCGACCTCCGACACCGTATCTCATCATGTCGTCGGACGCCTGCACAGGCAGCCACGATGAGGTCACGGGGCAGCTCGTAGATGAGCGAGGCGCGCGAGATCCAGCGATCTTCGTGCACCTGGGATCATACTACTTCCGTTTTCGGATACAAGGAAGGTGGCGCAGGGCGGCGATCACCATCACCGAGCCTCTGGGCCCGGTGATAGGCTCCATCGTCCTAGCGCCACTTATGCCGCATGTGCGCATCCTCATTCAGGGGGATGCCACAACGGCGCACGCGTTCGTACGCGGCCGTTCCAAATCAGCTAAGCTCCAGCAGATATACCGGCGATGGCGCGACATTCCGGGCACCACTGAGTTCCTCGAGCGCTCGGAGTCGCAGCACATCAGCGGCAACGCCAACACCTTCGACGACGCGGGGTCGCGCGGGTATTGGGACGTCTTCAACGCGTACGCGGCGGCATGCGGCGTGAGGATGACAAGCGTGCCGGCCCCGCCAGGCTTTGCCGAACTCATGAGTGAGTTTTTGGACATCGCACTGGCGGAGCCTGAGGGGGAGGGCCGAGCGGAATCGGCGCACCCAACACGGGGATGCGCGTCGGACACACCGAGCGTGAGCGAAGTCATCACGCGGATGTCCGCGCCCTGGCCACCCCCTACGAGCTACGACGAGGAGGACATTCGCCTTGAACTGCGTATCTTTTTGGACGCCATAGAGGCGACGGCAGCGGCCGAGCTCGCAAGGCTTCGGACCGCCGGCCTTCCTACCTCTACTTGGCACGAACGCGGGGGACGCCTCGACATCGACGCGGTCTACGTCATCAACGTCTTTCTGTACCCGTCGGCGTATGACCGGGCGTATCAGCGCTGGCGACATCACTCGTGGCAGGAGAGGCGCGACTACAACCGCATCTTGGAATACGGTTTACCGCTTCCATTCGAGGCCTTCGCAGGGGAAGTGCCAGCAACAATGCGCAATCGCCGAGAGCCTACGCTGTACCAACGACGTCGGGCGCGCGCCAGCAAAAGACGGGCAATCGACCGCCAAGAGAGGGGGAAGCGCGCGAACCAGCGTTCGCGGCGCGAGCACGAAAGACGAGCCACGCTGGACTACGAAGTCAGCGCGGCGTGCTACGGGCAATTTGGCTTTGGCGGCGAACACGAAAGCACCGGATCGGCTGAGAGCGAGGCACTCGCCTTCCGACGGCCCGAATCGCGCGACGACTCGTGGAGGGTATCCCGCTCAGCCCCAGTGAGGGGCGCCGCATCGGATACCCCGAGCGCAACGGAAGTTATCCGTTACGCGCAGCACTCCTCGCCGCGAGTGCGGCTCTCCACCTCCTCTAAGAAGAGGAAGGTGAAGAGAGAGACGGCATCGCCGGTGGCCACGCCCCTCAAACCTCGCCTATCCCCTCGCCGTCTATCGCTACCGATAGCGGCAAGAGCGGAGGCGTCGCCGCCGCTCTCGCTTGCGCAGGCCCCTCAGTTGGCCCGGTGGTCGCCCGCGCCGTTCGATACGGCGCGAGCGAACCTCACTTCACCGATGGCGGCCGCACCGGTGTTGCCGCCGAACTCGCGGCAACAGGCGTCGCCGAAGCTGCCGGCGGCGGTGCTCCCCCTTCATTTGGAGGAGCAACCGGCGACGGCGAGGGCACTTTACTCCCTTGCGGCTCGCAGGCTAGCTAACAGGCTGGCCGAGGACGGCACGCCTCACGCGGTCTGCCCGGGGGACCCGGAGCGGCTTCGCGCGCTTGTCAACAAGGTGTTCGACAAGAACGCCGAAGGAAGGGCCCCATCCACTCGATACAAGGACGACTGGGGTTACAGGTGGTGGGTGGACGCATGCGCGGCACTACCCACGCCTGCCATCAGGCCGACGGACTATCTCGACGAGCAGAGGGAGGCTTTCGTGGCGGCTTTCGCGGTCATGCATATGGCCGGGAACATGAAGGCGAGATCGGCCTCCAACGACGCAGCGAACCCTAACAGTGCGTGGGACGCATACAAGCGGTCGAGAGGGGTCCTTCTCGAATGGGGCTGCAAGCTACCATCGTTGGCGGCAGTGCGAAAGACCCTAAAAGGGCTCCTTCGCTCGTACGTCGGTCAATACGGCGACGCCGTCATGGCGCCGAACCGTAAGAAGCCATTCTACAAGGCTCACGAGGACGCCCTTCTGGCGATCCTCGAGAGCGGAGCGGTGCCCAGATGGTCGCCGCCCACAAACAAGATGATGGGGGCGGCCATACGCTTCGCCAGATGTTGCGGCGCTCGCAAAGCGGAGCTATGCATCGACGGCGGCTCGCACTTCTTCACGAGGGCGCACGTCACGTGGTTCATAGGCGACCGCGCGGTGGCCCCGACGCCGGAGAATATATCCAAGGCCACGATGTTGCGCGTGAGGCCCACAGCTAGCAAAGCTGACCCCTTCAACATCAATTGGGGGTCACACGATATGTGGTTTTCGCTCCTTCCGGGGGAACGCATGAGTCTGGCCCTCGCTTTACAAGAGCTCGAGCTCGAGTACCCGTGCGTCGACGATCAGCAGCGGCGGCACTTTCCGCTCTTTTTCGACCCCTCGACGTATGCGAGGGGAACGATACCGCCGGCCTTCAACAGGCAATGGCTAACTTCCCGGTTCGAGCTCTTGATGCAAAGGGCTTTAGGACAGGATGTCGCGGCCGAGCGCACGTGGCATTCCTGGCGAGTGACGCTAGCGTGCAGCCTACGGGCTGCCATTGACTCCGAGCACCCGGACGGTCGAAGCCTCGAACTGGTGAAGCTTTTCGGGAGATGGAGGAGTGACGCCGCGGTGGCCCTGTACGGCAGGCTGTCTCCGACCGCGTACGCGGCACACGTGTCGGCCTCCCTCCGCGCCGACTCGGCGACCATTGAAACGAAGAGTGCGGCCGCGGCTATGCGGGCGGTCGACCCGGTGGAAATCTTGGAACACGTCCAAGAGTGCGCCGACTCGACGGACGACGAAAGACCGCCGGCACGAGCGCCGGCGGCTTCACGAGTCATCCGGGAGAAGGCGCAGGGTCCTCGAGGCGGCCGAGGGGCCAACTCGACTCGGCCGCCATCTGCGGTTACGCGTGACCCGCCCAAACCACAAGGAGCGGAGTCCGTCATGGTGCCGGCTCATTGCTTTCCCAATGAGACCTGCACCGAGAACGACGGCCGCGGATGGACGGCTTACGCCACCAAGGAAGGCCGCGGCGCAGCCAAGATCACATTCGCGCATGCGAAGGACGCGAAGGGACGCTGCTTCGCTCCAATCAGGATGCAGCGATGCTCCCTTCGGTCCCTTACGGAACATCCCCATTAAGTTAGCCGTGCGAAGGGGGGACGCGAGGCACACCCCCCTCCCCCCTGGTCGCATCAAATCATCGGGCGGAGGAGAAAAATGATGCAAGAAAGGTCATCCTTCCTTCTCTATCCGCCCGAACACCCAACCCGAATGACAGAACAGCAAATAGTGCTGCCGGCGCCGCAGCGGCGGCCGGAAGGGGACACGTACTCTCCCCACTGTCAACCCACCCCTCCCCACATAGCGACAGAACTAGCATGTACAGCAACCGAAGTTGCTGCCGGCGCGTCGAACGCGACCGGGGAAGGAAGAGCCCACTAGACACAACATGTCAGGGGACATCTCATGTACGGTAATAAGTAAGCGCGGGTAAAGGGGCGGCTGCAGGCCCCCCCCTTACGACCAGCGCCCGTCAACGCCCTCGACGCCCGGCTACGCCGGGCACGCCCCGAGGCGATGCCTCGCTGCGCACGGCGTATGCGAAACTCCACGTGTGCCTGCGCCCTGTCCCAAGGGGCATTGAGGCGCGTTCACAACAAGCTAAGGCCGGCACAATCGGCCAGGTCGCAGGCCAGGGGGCTCAAGAAGTCGCCAGCTCTCCTAGCCTCCTGTTAGGTCTTAGCCTCGTTTACGGAGGAACAATGTGCCACTAGAGATCATGTGTAGAGGAATTCCTTAAGGTTAGTATCTTCGATACTAACCGTCGGGAATGGAAATAGCATGTGCGACTAGTACCAACAATCCCAAGTACATTACTAGAAGTAAGGAGTACTTAGGCTCGGGGGTAGAAGTCCCGTGAGGAATTCCCGTGAGGAATTCCCGTGAGCAACTCCCTTGCCCCTGTTGGTATCGTCGCCTCCATTGCAAGCACCCTCGCTTGCCCTGGAATTTCTTGTGCCACCACCCACCCCACAGCTAAGCAGTGTATTGCTAGATTAAACAGTAAACGAGATAGCGAGGTATCACTAGACGTGACAGAGGTAGTAGACCTAGGGCTCAAGAAGTCGCCAGCTCTCCTAGCCTCCTGTTAGGTCTTAGCCTCGTTTACGGAGGAACAATGTGCCACTAGAGATCATGTGTAGAGGAATTCCTTAAGGTTAGTATCTTCGATACTAACCGTCGGGAATGGAAATAGCATGTGCGACTAGTACCAACAATCCCAAGTACATTACTAGAAGTAAGGAGTACTTAGGCTCGGGGGTAGAAGTCCCGTGAGGAATTCCCGTGAGGAATTCCCGTGAGCAACTCCCTTGCCCCTGTTGGTATCGTCGCCTCCATTGCAAGCACCCTCGCTTGCCCTGGAATTTCTTGTCCCCAACGCGTCACGCCATGGCTACGTTAGTGCCTGCGGCCTCCGGCACCCTTCGCCTCGTGCACGGCACGGGCAACCTTACGATCGCGAACATCGCTAGCTCTGGAGGTGATGTCGCAGTGCAGCTGGACGCAGCTCACTGGTTAAGGAAGGCTTCCGGCGGAGCGCAAACCGCCTCGTGGCGCGAGCTCGAGGTCGCCATGGCTGCCGCGTGCTACTTCAACAAGTCTGCGCTTGTAAGCGTACTCTTGACGCGCTCTGCCATTTCCCTATCCACAATGGCTGATGTCTTCCTCGCAGCCATTGCAAAGGGACTGTCAGAGGAGGATAGAGGCAGCGTCAAAGCGGCACTGCACTATTTCGCGACATTCGTTCGTTCCGTTCGTTCCGCAAGCCCCGCTGATTTCACCATCGACGCGCCAGGCGAGTTTCGCGACCTGGACGCATGGCCACCAGCAGTGCCTCTTCCGCTAAGCCTTGCTTGGACTGAAGCTCTGACAGTGGCCATGTGTGTGGACTCGGACGGAGACGGGGCGGTTCTGGCACACATGATTGAGTTCATGGTGCACAGATACAGCCCCAGCGGGCGAACGGGCCCCTACTTTCTCGAATGCTGCAATGAGCTCTTCGAGGCTACCAATCACTTGACCCCTAACTTGGGGGCAAAGTTGCCTCGCATGCAAGCCATGTGTGTGAAGGCTTTTGTGGAGTCCTCGGTGATTGACACCAGGCTGCTTATCTGCCACGAAGCCGAGGACGTCGCGGAAGTCGTTGTCAGCTTGAGCAGGGGGGACGCGCTAAGCCAGCGCTTTCGGGAGGCATGGATGTTGGCCTACCCTAACCTCTATGCACTTCTGACTGCTAGCTGTTTGGCTAGGGAAGCGTGGATGCATTCGGTTCGGCTTCTCGGTGTGCAGCCGACGCACGAGCTCCTAGCAGGGCTCGACGCCAGAATCGGCTCGCTGTTGGGCACTTTCGACACCGAGCCAGATCTAACAGGGGAGGGCGCACTTGTGGCCACCAGAGTCGCACAAATGGACCGCCTCCTCACTTCGGTCTCGCAGGGCTCGAGGACGACGGCGAGTCTGGAGACCATGGAGGGCGCCTCTACGGACGACCCTATTGGTACTTCAGAACTCTTCGCCAAGTCCGACGTTAAGGCTTTTGTCTCCGACATGGAGGCCCTGCACACATCTCCCATTGTGGCTTATAGAGTCGCCAAAAGGATGGCGGCTCATAGCTGTGCATTGGGCCTGCAATTCCTGCAAGGAGTACCAATCAAGCACAAGCTTCTTGATAAGTTCAAGATGTGCAGGGACAAAGCAGTCGTCATCGAGGCCTTTCGGCGTCATATCTGCGTTGACAAGGACAACCAGATTCGCCCGGATTGGTTCTCCAAGCTGGATGATCCGGTGAAAATGACATGCGTCATCCCAGAGATGCTGATAAACGGCACCTTTGTGAAGGAAGGCCGCTTCGCCTTCAATCCTTGGCTGCACCTTGTCTCGCCGATGATCAAGATGATTGAAGGCGAGCACATGGTGCGACCAGCACTCGACGCGGCAGCTTTGCGCGATCCGCTGTTCTTCTTCAGCTCTGAGGAGATGCTCCGAGTGGGAGCTGGGCACTTGTGCACAGCCTTCGCTTTCATTGGGTTGCCGACTTCAGGAGACCTTTCGCTCGCCTCGGCCCTGAACTCGTTATCCACGTGGGCCTCCAAGATCGAGCGGCTGCCCGATTCTCTTACCACTACCAGGGGCCAACCGCTGCCAATGATGGATACCAAAGCGGCCATGTCGAATGTTCTGAGGAGGGCCACGGTCGCAGGGTTTCAAGAGTTTGCCAACGATATGGCCAAACTCAAGAACACCCCCCCTTCAGAGGCTATCCGCCCGGGACCCTTCGCGCCCGTGTCGGGTACACTCAATTCACAACTCGCCAATTTGGGAGAGATGTACGAGCCGCTTCAGCAGGAGCTGCGCATGCTCTACGCTTTGGACGCGGCTAGGGCAGCACACTTGGACACCTCGGGCATGCCTCCGCCGTTTGCGTCGCCATTCGCCTATCCTTTGCCGCCTCCCCCACCAAGCGCCATAGGATATCCTCACCCGACATCGCCTTCTTACACGGATCTGGGGCCGTCGGCCTCGCAGATTAGCTCGCCTCACAGCCAAGCGGCCGCAGCTAGGCAAGCACGGGAGCGACAGCAAGCGGGCAGCGTTTTGCAGCTGGAACACGGCGGCGCCCGTTCAGAGCTGACGCAATGTGGGCGAGGAACCCTGGCTAGCACCCTCAGAATTGAGGGAGCTGGTGTATGGTTCGAAGGACCAAAAGGTTTCGTGTGGTGCTCCGCAAAACATGCGGGCTCCACCCCATACGACCCCAGCAGATCATGCCTGGCAGCCGTCCTACCGGACGATGTGGACAAGGGTTTGTACTGCACCGGAAAACCGGGATGCAAGCACAATCTCCCGGGGGGTTACACCAAATGGTTCGCCCACAGGGTCCTCTCAAACGAGGATATCACTACCAAGCGCGCCCGCGACGACCCGGGAAAGGGTACGCGCGGAGCAGCTAAGGGTAGGGGCCGTGGCCGGGGCAAAGGCGAGCGAGGCGGAGGGAGAGGTAAGGGACGCTGGTAGGAGGCGGCGGCGGCACCGCCGCGTAAGCCCTGTCTCTTATACACATCTCCGAGCCCACGAGACGTAGAGGA
>OJHN01000146.1_pt1 | contig 10395 bp, 9 predicted proteins | sample 1595281 | NCBI WGS metagenome assembly OJHN01 (sample SAMN05416701, study PRJEB24817) | seawater metagenome | isolation source: Sea water | place: Canada:Atlantic | collected 2013-07 | reverse complement strand
TACGAGATTCCTCTACGTCTCGTGGGCTCGGAGATGTGTATAAGAGACAGCGTTCGGATCGATTACCTCTCCAGCCCTTACCCACGGAAGCGGGTTTTCATAGACATCAGAGCGTTGACCGATCCCTCGAACAACGCGCGCCAGGTTGGCCGGGTTAATAATCAGTGCAACAGCAGCAATTGCGACCCCTATTAGCCCAATCCACGTCTTCATCAGCAACTCCCGGCCCCTGGTGGGGGAAAGCCACACAGCCAGGATGGCGGCGAAACCGAGATAGAGCACGGAGTCGATGCGGGCGCTGACGGCCAGCCCAATCATCGCGAGGAAGGTCAAGCCAAGAATCCAGGATCGTGTCTTTGTCGTTTCCAGGTATCCCAGCAGGGCAATCCATCCAGCAGCTACGGCGGTGATAGCCCAGGAGCTGGGGTTACTGGAGGGGATGATAAACATCCCCATGGGGACCACTCCGAGGGCCCACATCCACACCCAGGTCTGGCGAAGGCGCAGAGGAAGGGCAAAGAAGAGGCCGAACCCGACGACGAGGAAGACACCAAGGTTCACAAACCTTATGGTGAGAGCCGTTGCTTCGATGTTGACTGTTTGGAAAAGATTTTGGAATTGGTAATAACCATCGGGATAAAGATTTCGGCTGGGGTTGTTATGCGCGAAAGGAACGTCAGGCCTGGGGTCTGTGCCATCAAGAAAAGGTTGACACCCGGCGCTCTGAGTGGGGTTGTGGTAGTAGCAATAGATTGCTTCGCGGAGGGCTTCAGGGATATAAACCCCTTCGCCTCCAGGATCCACCTCGCAGATATCGCCACCATAGCTTGAACACCAAACGCTGGTCAGGTGGTAATCGTCATCTGGCGCGCTTCCAACAGCTGACGAGAACCCCCATGCTCCAAAACTCACCAGAGCGATAAGCGCAACACCGAGAATCCGAAGGCTCCTGATCCACCACGGTGCTTGTTGCGCTGGGTGGGTGTGTTGCGCAGGTTTTCCGGACATAATCTGAAGCTTACTTTTCCTGGCCAAATACTGCAGTCACGTGCTCCACCAGCGACTCGGGCGAATAGCGTTTATAGGCGTCAACCCTTGCGGCCTCCCCCACGGCCTGGCGAAGCTCTGGAGACAAGCCCTCAATCTCATGGAGCCGATTTAGCCACGTTCCCGAATCAGCGAGGAAGCCCGTTTCCCCCTCGGAGATTGCTGCTTCAAAAACCGGGGTTCTGCTTGCCAGAGTGGGGGTCGAGACGAGGCCTGCCTCAAAGTATTTGAGTTCAGACTTGCCGGAGGTGAAGTCGCTGGATTGAAGGGGAACGATATTCAGATCGACCCCCCGAATGGCTTGTTGAAGCTCCAAGAAGTCCATAAACGGCAGTCGGGTGATGCGCTCCGTAAAGGCCTCGAGTTCAGCCGGCAAAGCCAGATGACCCACGACGGTGAGGTGTGAGTGGGGAGAGCGGGAAAGGAAAGCAACTAGGGCTGAGGCGACAACACCAAAATCAAGCAGGTGCGAATGACTTCCACTGAAGTATCCCAGCGAGAGCCCCCGAGGCCAAGGTGTCCTGACCGGGAGCGCTTCGGAGCTAGCGCGCTGATATGAATTGAACGTGTTGGGAACAACGTGGACGGGTAGGTTGACAAAATCTCTGATCCGCGCGGCCAAGAAGTCGTTGGTGGTGACGATTTCGTCTGCCCGGCCGAGGGCTAGTCCGGTGTTGCTGATGAAAGCAGACCACTGGTTAAGGTCATGTTCCTGGAGCTCATCCCCCAGGCTGGATGCCACCAGAGTGGCGTAGCGGGAGTCAAACACGAGGTCGTCGATGTCGAAATAGACCTTTTTACCCGCGTTTCGAAATTGGCGATAGATACTGTCCACCCGCTGGTCATGCGGGGCGCGGACCAAGACGAGAGCATCTGCCCAGGTGGAAAGGTCATCAAGCAGTGCGAGATCGCTGTAAAAGAAATAGCTGGCTGAGTGAGTGCTGCTGCTTTTCAGCGCCTCTGTCGGGTTGAACGCTCGGTATCGAAATGTTCCGAGGTCCGGTTTCGGCGCAAGGTAGGCGACGCGATAGGTGTCTTTTCGCAAGAGGGAGAGTCGAGTGGCCAGGCTGAGATTCCACAGCGGATGAGAGCTCACGAGATCACCCCAAGAACGAGCGAGGCAAGTGCTTGGGATACCCTGTCGTGCCTACCCCGGTCAGGGGAGTGACAATCAACGATTGCCACTCCCTCAAGGGGAAGCCCAGAGGCGTTGAGGACCAGGTCGTATTCCTCAAACGACGCCCCATGGTGTGGAGATGGATGACGCTCTATCGGTTGTTCCGCAATGTGGGAAGGCTCTATTCCTTCGCCTAGGGCGTGAAACTTCAGAACGCCCAGAGCGCCCGGGTTCCGAAGAACACAATCCTCCAACACCCGGAGGGCTTCGCAGTAGGCGAAGGGGTGCTCTTGGTCCCACAAGATCGCTATTTTCCCCCCGGATTCCTGCTCGACAGAAGCTTCTTCGAATGCGGGGAACACTGCATCTTTTCGCAGGGGCTCAAGGTCTTTTTCGCTTTTCCACGCTGTGGTGGCTGCTTCTTCAACGCTCAGGGGAATAACCGAGGGGGGCGTTGATGATGAATACGACACGGCAAACAATCTTTGTGCAGGGGCTGCATGGCGCAGGGAATAGGCACTGGTCCACGAGGTTGCAAGAAAAATTTCATCGCGAAAGATTCCAAACGCGGGACCCACATCGGTGTCGATTGCGTTGACGATGTCGATATCGACAGAGGAAAAAGACACTTTTTCCTGCGCTGTTCCTACCGCTCGGCACACCTCGACAAAATCTTTTCTTCGCGAAATGATGCGGAGAGTTCGGGAGTGTTCTTGCGCCAAGTGGAAAGCCAATGAGAGCGTTTCAACAAGGCCTAGTGAGCTATCGCTCTCTGTGGCGTCATCGAGGACCGCGCTCAGTCGTTCTTGGGGTGCAGACGGGGTGTCGAAAAAAGCGAGCGGCGCTGTCTGCGGGAAGTAGTAGTGGAATGTTTCTCGCGCCGAGCGCAAGGGTGATCGCCTTTCCTCTATTCCGTATGCAAGGTAGTGAAAGAGCGGGTTCAAATGCGACTGACGCACATCTCGAGCAGTCTCGAGGTAGTGAGAAGTGTCGAACCAGGGGGAGGGATCATGACCCTTCTGCCACCCGGTGTCGAGGAAGTGCCAGAGTGGATCGACGAAGGGATTTCTTGCGAGGTAGCGACCCCGGTACCACGAAGGATCAAAGAGCGGGGAAGGTTCAATCGTTCGGTAAATTCTTCGTGCCCCAGAGCCCTTGAGCCAACCTCGCGGAGCAAACATGGGGAGGCCCTTCGTCTTCTAAGTCCAAGCTAGACCGTAGGCTAATTATGGCAGGTTGCCTTCATTCATGGTCTAAGGGGAGTTTTCATGGCGGAGAGCCCCAAGACCAGTGTCGTTCTCGTCAATTATCGGGGGGCGAGTGACACTTTGAGTGCCATTGAAGCCCTGAGTGAATTGCCCGAATACCCCGAACATCTTGAAATCGTGGTGGTAGATAACGCTTCGGGTGATGACAGCGTGGCTCGTCTCAAGGATTCACCCCGCGACTTCGTTCTGGTGGAGTCTGAAACGAACTCTGGTTTTGCCGGCGGATGCAATCTCGGTGTCTCCCGCTCAACCGGAGACATTGTGGCCTTTTTGAACAGTGACGCGAAACCCGATTCCCGGTGGGTGAGCGCTGCGCTGGCGAGTTTTGACACTCACGAATCCGTCGGGGCGGTAGCGAGCCAGGTGGTGGACTGGGAGGGTAAAAAAATTGACTATCAGGGCTCTGGTCTGACCTGGTATGGCATGGGGTACCGGCCATTCACGGGTGATAGGACCAGTAAGAAAAAGGCCCAGAAAGCAGCACCAGTTCTCTTTGGGACGGGCGCGGCGATGTTTGTTCGACGAGAAGTCTTCGCTCAACTTGGTGGATTTGACGAATCGTTTTTTATGTTTTTTGAAGACGTCGATTTTGGATGGCGGCTTAATCTTTCAGGGTGGACCTATCTTTATCAACCGGAATCGCTGGCCTATCACCGGTATCACGGGTCCATGGGCGGTGTGGCGGCCTACCGAGAGCAGTTCTTACTCGAGCGAAACGCGCTGTACTGCCTCTATAAGAACCTTGATGATGCCAACCTTGCACGAATGTTGCCGGGGGCTCTTCTCGCCTCTGTCAAACGATCTGTCGTGGGCAGCGGAATAGACACCACCACCTTTGACCTCTCTAGGGGTGGGGAAAATGTTGACTCAGTGGCAATGCCACCGGGAGCTGCAGTTCCCCTCTTTGCCATGGATCAGTTCGTAGACGCATTGCCAGAGCTCATCCACAAGCGCCAGGAAATCCAGAGCTCTCGAAAGCGATCAGATGTAGCACTGTGGAAGCTCTTTGGAGAAACCAATGCCGCAATGTCGAATAATGCAAGATATCTTCGAGGATATGACGCGATCGTGGAGGCCTTCGGCGTGAATGCTGACCCTGAAGCTTTAGCCGTCCTGATTATTACGGGTGACCCGATTGGGAAAAAACTCTCCGGTCCAGGAATTAGGGCTTGGCATATGGCTCACGCCCTCGCGCAGACCCACGACGTGACGCTACTGAGTATGAGCGAGGTTGACGAAGCCTTGAGCGCTGACGTGCGACTGGTGCATGTCGACGCCGGTGACGACAAAGCATTTGCGGGTTGGGAAAAATGGGCAGACGTCATCATCTTCCAGGGCCACGCGTTGGAGGTCTTTTCTTCTCTCCGCTCAAGCACCAAGCACCTCATTGCCGACATCTATGACCCGATGCACCTGGAACAACTCGAACAAGCGAGGCATTTGCCGCCGGCACAGTGGGACAAACAGGTATCGGATGCGACCGATACCATCCAGCACCAGCTTGAAGTGGGGGATTATTTCCTCTGCGCTTCTGAGCGCCAACGCCATTTCTACTTAGGTCAGCTGACCACTCTTCGCCGCGTTAATCCCGGTGTCTATGGGGATGATCCGCACCTGGAGAAACTCATTGGCGTGGTCCCTTTTGGGCTCCCTGACACTCCTCCCTCTCACACAAAAAAGGTCCTCAAAGGTGTTGTTCCAGGGATCACAAAGGATGATTCCGTTGTGGTCTGGAGTGGGGGAATTTATGACTGGTTTGACCCCCTCACCCTGATTCAAGCGGTGGCGCAGCTGTCCCAGAGCCGACCCAGTGTGAAGTTGTTCTTCATGGGAACGGCTCACCCGCATCCGGGGGTCCCGGAAATGCCCGTGATCAAAAAGGCCCGTGAGCTTGCGGCGAAACTCGGCGTCTCTGGCACCCATGTTTTCTTCAACGATTCGTGGGTTGACTATGACGAGCGCCAGAACTATTTGCTCGAAGCTGACATCGGGGTCAGCACCCATCGCTCCCATATTGAGACCACGTTTTCGTTCAGGACGAGAATCCTGGATTATCTTTGGGCCTCTTTGCCCATGGTCGTAACTGAGGGAGACCACTTCGCTGACCTTGTCGAGAAACACGGACTCGGCATTACGGTTCCCGCAGCCGATACCCAGGCGCTCGTTGATGCTCTAGAACAAGCACTCTTTGATGGAGAGCTTCGATCCTCTGCCATTGAGGCGCTGGCCGTTGTGCGGGAGAGCTACCGCTGGTCAGAGGTATTAAAGCCACTGGTTTCTCATGTTGAAGGTCTTGCCGGGGGAACTATTCCCGCAAAGGCCACCCGCATTCGCTATTCACCCGCCAGAAAGCGGGCGCCAAGGTTTAGCGTTCAGGACATAGGTCGAGGGTTTTCCCGCCTGTTTCGCGGAGAGTTTCGCTCGCTCCTTCGAGGCGTGCGCCGCAAACTATTCCGCAAGGGCTAAATCGGTGGATGTAGAAAACGCGCCTCCATCGATATCTGTGGTGCTCTGCACATACAACGGTGGAACATTCATTGAAGCTCAGCTTCAGAGCATCCTGAACCAAACCCTCACGCCCACAGAGATCATCGTTTCGGATGATGGTTCCACCGATTCCACCCTCTCGCGTGTTGAGGGCATCGCACATGCGTCGCCTAAGGAAATTCGGTGGGACATCCGAACAAGGGCTGCTCCCCTGGGGGCAGCTGAGAATTTTGGCTCCGCTCTTCCACTAGCCACCGGTGACTTTATTGCCCTATCGGATCAAGATGATGTTTGGGTCCCCGACAAGCTGGAGGTCATGTCCCGGCAACTTTCTGAGAACCCTTCCCTCCTGCTCGTTCATTCCGAGGCCCGGCTTATCGATGCGGCCGGAGTCCCTGGCGCTTCGCTCATGTCGACTCTTCGCATAACGCGCGGGGAAAGGAATAATCTTGCCCGTGGTTTCGCCATCAAGGCACTCCTGAGGCGTAACCTGGTCACCGGTGCGACCGTCGTTCTGCGGAAAGAACTCCTCGACGATGCGCTACCCCTGCCTCAGAGTTGGGTTCACGATGAATGGTTAGGCCTTATTGCCGCGCTCCGCGGCGGACTTGCCTTCAACGCCCGGGCACTCATTGATTATCGTCAGCACGGTAATAACCAGATTGGCGCAAACAAAACAGACGTGGCCATGGCTCAAGCCCGCCTGCAAGAAACCCGCCAGTCATTTTTCGCCAAAAAAGCTATGCGAAACCAAGCGCTTCAGAACCTTGTCGATAACCCGCCTCGCTGGCTGACAGGCGAGGGCCTCACACTGCTGGCCGGAAAGACCCAGCACGACCGCTGGCGACAAGCTCTTCCGGCCCTCCGGATGGGGCGAATTATCCCCGTGCTCATGCGCGGCCTAAGCGGAAGCTACGCGAAATATTCGCGAGGTGTCCTCGACATGGTGCGCGATGTCTCCCTGCGTGACTAATACCCTTTCGAAACACACAGCAGGGAAATACAGGCGAGTGGCCCCCTTCTGCCTAACCTGACAGATGTGAAGTATTGGTTGAATCTTGCGTTGTCTGCCCTGGTTTTGGGCGCGGTGATTTCCGCGGGTGTTATTGCACCTGTTTCTGGATCCACCCCTGCCTTCGCGGTGGACGAAGCGGCGGCCCCGGTCATCACCCAGGCCGCAACGAACGGATCGCTGTGGGCGGGATCTGACGCAGCAGGGAATCTTTACTGGTCAGAGGACAGCGGTTCCACGTGGAGCGCCGGAAATCTCTCACTAACCAAGAGCGGGGTGAGTTCCCTTATTTGGAGTGGAAGTTCTTTCTTGGCCACTTCGTATTTTGAGGGGGCCCGCAGTAGTGATGGAAAAACGTGGACCAGGTTTATGTTGCCCTTGGGCTCTGTCTTTGACCCGGGAAACATCATCGCTGACGACGAATTTTTCCGATCTGGCTCGATGAGTGTTGACCAGATTCAAGCGTTTCTCAACCAACGAAATCCCGACTGTCGCGAGGGTTTCGTGTGTATGAAGAACTACACCGAGACCACGTTCTCGAGAGACAAGACGGTTCTTTGCCAGGCGTATGAAGGCGGAGAAAACGAAACCGCTGCGCAGATCATCAACAAAGTTTCAACCGCTTGTGGTGTCTCCGCAGAAGCGTTGTTGGTCTTGATTCAAAAGGAACAGTCGTTAGTCACCTTGAGCGCGCCCTCGGCTACACGATTTGAGCGAGCAACCGGCTATGCCTGCCCTGACACCGCACCCTGTGATGAGCGCTACTACGGTTTTTACAACCAGGTCTATAACGCCGCTAAACAATTCAAACGCTATTCCAACCCACCAGGGACGAGCCGTTTCTTTACTTGGTTCCCGGTCGGGAACCAAGCCCCTGTTCGCTACCATCCCAGGGCATCGTGTGGCACAACGCCGGTAGTGATCCGCAACCAGGCCACCGCTGGTCTGTACTACTACACCCCCTACACCCCCAATGCGATTGCCATGACGAACCTGGCCTCGACCGGAGACTCCTGTTCTGCGTATGGAAACCGCAATTTCTGGCGGGTTTATAACTACTGGTTCAATCCGACTAAAGATTTTGGAACATGGGCCACCACTCGGGATGGTGTCACGACCGTTGTGGATCGCGAGGGAACAATCGCAACATCGACGACGCTGGTTTCGTGGCAGCGCGTCGGTGTGCTCCCTGGGGTAACAGCGTCCAACCCCGTCACGCAATTTGGCCAATCTTCTGCGGGAAACCTTGCGGTACTCCTCACCGACGGAACTGCCTATGAATCCAGCGATGGTTCGGAATGGTCACCGTTGGTTGTGCCGACAACGGAAGTCGTGCAAGACGTCGTTACCCGCCACACCGTCGCCTCCGGCGACACGGTGTGGCGCATCTCTCGGGCTAACGGTGTCAGCGTCAGTTCTGTGGTGTCAGAGAACAATCTCCCCAGAGGTGGTTCCCTGATCCGGGTCGGGCAAACCTTAACAATGACCAAACGCGGTGTGGTGAAAACTTTTGATTCGCCTGTCCGCCTGGATCCCTCGATTGTCATCTCCGCCGGGCGGTCCGCAGACGAGAGCGCCCCTGAAGAGTCGGACACACCAGCGGAACCGGCGGAGGATTCGCCTGGTGATTCAGAATCAGCACCCGAGGTGGTTGAAGAACCCGGGAGTGAGCCTGAGGCCCCCGCTGAGGACAGTTCGAGCGAGTCCCAAGAGGACCTCCCGGCCTTGGAGCCTGTCGTGACCGAAACGTCGACGAACGCTGTTTCCTACACTGTTGCCCGCGGCGATACGTTGATTCGAATTGCCTTTAGGAACACAACGACGGTGTCAAAATTGGTGGCGGATAATTCCATTTCGAATCGCAACCGCATTTATCAAGGCCAGAAGCTGAGAGTCGGCACGACAACGCAGACCATGACCTATCACCGCGCACAGTCTGGCGACACGCCTGAGCGCATTGCTGAACGCCGATCAGTCGCCCTGGCAACGGTGCTGTCCTTGAATGCCTCGCTGGAAAGCGGTGGCGAGATAGGAGTGGGAACGCTCGTCCGACTTTCTTAATCTTTTCGTGAGCGTCTAAGCTCATCGAGCTGCGCTCGCGTCAGGGTAAGCGCGCGGGCAAGATCGGTCGTGACCTTTTCCTGCCACAGCTGTCTGCGGTATTGGTAGACCGCGTAGAACAGTGCGAACACAACGAAGCTATAAAGCAAGAGGTCAGTACCTCGCCCGATCCCCAGAAACCCAGCGACGATGTTGGTGTATTCGGGGAAGAGCACGGCGATGAACCCGGCGATAAGCCCCACGACGATAAATAGCCGCCTAATGGCTTGTTGGTTGGCGGACCGCTTGGCTTTCAAGAGGTAGAGACCAACGAGCAGCAGTGCTGCTGCAAGAACCCATTGACTAAACATGTTTTGTTCCTACCTCACTAAAAGGTCGATAAGGATGTTGATCGAGTTGAGAAGTGATTGGCCTTTTTGTTTGGAGTAATCCGTATAAAGAACTTCTACCGGGTATTCCCGCCACGACAATTTGGACTTGGCCAGCTGGTGAACAATCTCACTGGCATGGGACATGCCGTTCTGCTCGAGCTGAACTTTGCCGATGGCTTCCATGCTTAACACACGAAGCCCGTTATGGGCATCAGTAAGGCGCAGACCCGTTATGGCCCGAGTCATCAGCGCAGCTACCTTCAGAACAACCCGCTTCTTGATGCCTGGCTGTGTCCGTTTATCGAGAAAACGGGACCCATAAATCACCGAGATTCTTTTGCGCTGTGCAAGTTCGACCATCTCCACAGCATCTTTTACTCGGTGCTGCCCGTCCGCATCAAACGTGACGATGTGACTGGCGCCATGCCGGCTGGAGACGAAATCAAAACCTGTTTGAAGCGCAGCTCCTTGACCAAGATTCAGGGGGTGACGTAACACTCGGGCGCCAGCTTTTTCTGCCAGGGCTGCACTGTTGTCGCTGCTGCCATCGTCGACGCAGACAACGTGGGAAAACTCTAATCTCAGTTGCTTGACCACACCGGAAATCACTTCGGCCTCGTTAAGCAAAGGCACAACCACCCACACGGACTTCATACTTTTCCCGGCGGCAGGGGAGTGCTTCGAGTCGGACATCACTCGCTTATTGTGGCAGAGAGGCACCCACCACGCTCACTCTCGAGCCATTGAGCGGATTAGGCTCAAGGTATGTTTGCTCCTCTCGAAGCCCCCATGAAGGACTTTGCATGGGGTTCCATCGGGGCCATTTCTGCTTTTCGCGGCCAGGTTCTATCCAGCGCCATTGAAGCAGAGCAATGGTTTGGCGGCCACCCTCGGAGCGGCACCACGATTTTTCAGGGTGCTCGCGAAACTGACTTCAGCGGGTGGCTTGAAGAAACGGGGATTGAGTTTCCACTTCTGACGACTGTCTCTTATACACATCTCCGAGCCCACGAGACGTAGAGGAATCTCGTA
>OJHN01000126.1_pt1 | contig 11653 bp, 10 predicted proteins | sample 1595281 | NCBI WGS metagenome assembly OJHN01 (sample SAMN05416701, study PRJEB24817) | seawater metagenome | isolation source: Sea water | place: Canada:Atlantic | collected 2013-07 | reverse complement strand
TTGGATTTTCACTCATGCAGAAGTTATATAAGGATAAATGACAAAATTAAAAGGGATATTATTGACTGAGGGTATGCATGGCATGATTAGTCAAGTAGAAGGTTTGGCTAAAGCTTTGGATATAGATTTTACTCACCACAAGGTTGAACTAAATCATTTTTGGAAATTAATTCCACCAAATCTTAGCCCTGTTTCACAAAGCGTGTATAAAAAAATTAATCATGATGATTTTGATGTGATTATATCTTGTGGGCGTAAAAGTGTTATCCCATCAATCCATTTAAAAAATACAGCTAATAAAAAAGTTTTTAATATTCATATCCAAGATCCAAAAGTAAATTTAAATCATTTTGATTTCATTGTAGCTCCAGAACATGATGGAATTGAAGGCCAAAATGTTATCAGTACAAAAGGTGCAATTCATTACCTTACTGAAAGTGAAATAAATGAAAATAAAGATTATTTAAATTCATTTATTAAAAAAGATGAAAGAAAAATTTGGGCTTTAATAATGGGTGGTCCTACAAAGTATTATGAATATTCAAGAGAAAATATTAAAGCTATTTTTGAAAATTTAAACAACTTGAATAAACAGAACAACTTTCAATTAGTTGTGATCCCTTCAATGAGAACACCAAAAAATATAATTCAATATGCAAAAGATTATTTTGGTGAAAATCATACAGTTATTGAAACTATAGATAAGAAAGCTTATCTATCAGCTTTAGCAATTTCAGAAAAAATTGTAGTAACATGCGATTCTAGCTCCATGATATCAGAAGCTGCCTTAACTGGAAAACCAATCTACGTAGCTAATATTTCACCTAAAAAAAATGACAAAAGATTTCAAAGATTTAGAAATTTATTTAAAGAATTAAATATTACTAGAATTTTAGGTGAAGAGATTGAAAATTGGAACTATCAAAAATTAGATGAAACGAATAGAGTAGCAAATATTATTAAACAAAAAATTAATTCTTAATGTCATTCTTAAATTCAATTCAAAACCAATCTAAAAAACATGAATTTCCTTTTGATCACTGGGAATATAATAATGCTCTATCTGATGGGGCCATTGAGGAAATTATTAAAGCTGATATTCCAGATGTAAGTAAGCACAATCTTAATTATGATGGCACCAGAGCAATTGATGGTGGTGCTGCAGAGTTTAGAGAGGGAATAGCTTCAGGCGGTGAAGCAATAAAATTTAGATGTTTTGTAACAAATGAAAATGGAAAAAAATTTCCAAACTTAGTAAAATTTATTAAAGAACTTCAATCCAAGGAAGTTCATGGAACTATTTCAAAAATGATCGATAGAGATTTATCGAACTCATATGTTAGAGTTGAAGTTATTTGTGATAGGGAGGGTTTTTGGTTAAAGCCTCATTGTGATATTAAAGAAAAACTGATGTCTGGATTAATATTTGTAAATAATGCTAACGAGTCTGAAGAGCTTGGAACAGATTTTTATAATGAAAAATTAGAAAAGGTTAAAACAGTTCCTTACAAAAATAATTATGGATACATGTTTACCAGTGGGCCGAATACTTGGCATGGTATGGAAAAAAAGAAAATAGTTAAAGAAAGACGATGCATTCAAGTTAACTATGTTACCTTTGAAACAGATTGGAAAGTTCTGTAATTAAATAAAGTTTTTTACTAGTATCTATTTTGAGTACGTAACCACCTATAAATATAAAAAAAATAACTCGTTTTGGGCACACAAAACTAAGTAAACATTGTTTCTATTAATATTTGTATATAGAAATTTAAGATGTTTGAAAAATTAGAAGAATTAGCAAAAAATAATAAAAAAATTTCCGATTTTCATATTCGAAGTGGCTCACCGTTAGCTTATAGACAAACAGGTGAAGTAGTGACGGTTAAAGATATTCTTGTAAAAGCACAAGATCTTCAAGATCTTATGTCGACAAATTGCAATGAAACAGAAACAAAAAAATTTCAAGAAACGCATGAATTAGATTCTGCTGTAATGTTAAGCGGATTAAGGTTTAGAGCTAACTTTTATAAAACAATTAGAGGGCCTGCTGCAGTTCTTAGAAGAGTGGAAAGTGTCATTCCTGAAATGTCACAATTTGATTTACCAGATGTTCTTTATGATATTATTGATATGCATAAAGGGTTAGTTCTAGTTACAGGACCAACAGGGTCTGGAAAATCAACTACACTTGCAGCAATTATTAATGAAATTAACAAAACAAGAACAGCGCATATTATTACAGTTGAAGACCCGGTGGAGTTTGTGCACAAAGATGCAAAAAGTATTGTTTCACAGCGTGAAGTTGGAAAACAAACACAATCATTTGCAAGTGCTTTAAAGGCAGCTTTGCGTGAAGATCCAGATGTTATTTTAGTGGGAGAGATGAGAGATCTTGAAACAGTTGGTCTTGCCTTAACTGCTGCAGAAACAGGTCATTTAGTTTTTGGAACATTGCATACTAGTGGAGCGCCCAATACTATTAATAGAATTATTGATGTATTTCCTCCAGAACAACAAGCACAAATTCGTGCGCAAATTTCCACTTCATTAAAAATGGTAGTAACTCAAAGATTAATAAAAACAAAAGATGGTCAAGGCCGAGTGGCTGCTTTTGAAGTTATGAAATGTACAGCTCCAATACAAAACTTAATACGTGAAGCTAAAATTCACCAAATCCCAAGTATCATGCAAACGTCAGTTCGTGATGGTATGATTACAATGCAAAAATCATTAGATGAACTTGTTAATAATGGGAAAATTGATCCAGGTGCAGGAAAAGAACATTAAAGGTTTTAATCTCATAGAGCTTTTGGTTGTGATTGCAATTATATCCGTAATATCAGCAGCAGCTTACCCAAATTTTTCGTCTTGGAAAAAAGCAAGAGAAGTAAGGGGAGCCGCTATAGAAATAAAAAGCTTATTCACAAATATTAATTCTCAAGTTCAAAGAGGATTGTATGGATTTGTCCAAGTAGAAGTAACAGCAACAGAAGACGGCGAGGTAGTGGTTATCTCGAAGGGTATGAAACTGAGTAACCTTGCACAAAAAATTAATTACAGTGAGGATGCTTGGAATGTTGACCAAACTTCAAGATGTGCTCTTGTTCAGGATTGGGATGATAAAGGGATGGATGAAGGAATTAAATCTAATAAATTAGAAGTTAGCTCCTTACAATTTGACGACATAGCAGTAAATTTTGAAGACAAATCAGGAACCGTTTGTTTTTCTAAAGATGGGTCTTGGTATAGCACTGCTGAAGAATTTGAATCATCAGGAGCGTTTTATATTTGTGAAGGTAAAGAAATAAAATGTGATGTTAAAGAAGATGGAGACCCAAACGATCTAAATCAAGATAATTTATTTGCATTAAATTGGTCTAGATTTGGCAATATTACTCTAGAAAAATGGAGCAAATCTAAATCAGAATGGATTTTACAATAAATAAAATGATTAAATTTTCAAATAAAAGAAAAAGACAATCAGGAATCACTATTTTAGAGTCTTTAATCTCCACCGCAATTATAGGAATAGGATTTGTTGCTATTTTTCAAATGGTCAACTTTTCTGTTCAATCGATTGATAGTTCTAGCGAAAGAACCAAGGCAAACTACTTAGTAAGCATGATAGCAGAAGATGTTATAGCCCACAAAATAACGAATACTAGTTTTGAAAGGATCGAGGCATGTGGTCCGAAAAAAAACACCATTGATTCAATAAAATCAATTTATGAGACAGCTGTGGAAGATGCTGCGGAAAATAAAAGAGAAAAATGGAATAGCATTTTTAAAACTGACAGATACCTTAAATGTAAAAGTGAAAAAGATATTAAAGATGTAAAAATTTTTCAAATATGTAAAACAGGATGTGATTATACTTCATCATATAAAGAAGACGAGTCAGATATTCATGCTGAGGTTTATGATGAGATGTTCATAGGTAGAGTGCAAGTTAATATGAACGATGGAAAGAAAAGAAGATTTTTATATTTCACTGCTGATTACCAACTTAAATAATGATGAAAAAAAATAAATTAAAAGATATTGCTGGAATAACTCTAATAGAAATTATGATTGGAGTGGTTATCTCAGCTATTATGATGGGAGCGATGTATACAACTTACAGCATTGTAAATAGTAGTTATACTCAAGTCACAGACCGTGCAAAAATAAGTCGTTCTGGAAGAGATATTGTTGCAATGTTGATTAGAGATATTAGGTTGGCAGGCTTTAAATATCACTATGGTGTAAATACTGATGACATATCAAAACAAGATAATCTTGAATACATTTCTGGTAGTAGCGATATAGAAACAAGCCATGATCCAATTATAGTAATCAAAGATACATTAGGAGATGCAGCAGAGTCAGATATAGCCACCTCTAAAAATGATGACGCAGATTTATGTTGTGATAAAATTCATATAGTTTACGGGGACTTCAATCAAAATGATGCACAACCTTACAAGCGGTATAGAGTTACTTACTACGCTAAACCAAGTGGGGATAATGAATATTATGCTGTTTATAAATCAAAACAAAGTTGGATACAGTCTAGTGAAAGTGTAACCGGTAACTGGTCCAGTAGTTGTGCAGAATGTTTCTCCGGTGAATTAATTAGAGATCACCTCGTGGATATGGAGTTTATAGTTTTTGATCAGCAAGGAAGAATTATCAATCCTCCTCCAAGACCAGACACAAGTAGTAGAGAAAATCTTTATAATATTAAAGCTGTAGATATAAGATTAACTTTTAGATCAAAAAATGAGTTTTATAGATTCAATGCAAAAGATGACAATCCAAGATTTGTAAAAGGACTTGGGGAGAGAACCCGTAAATTTATAGATAAGTATTTAAGAGACTCAGTTGTCGTCACTGTGAATACTAGAAATATTGGTAGTTAAGGATAAAAATGATGAATAAAAATGAAAAAGGATTTGCTCTAGTTCTATCGCTGATACTTTTGCTTGTGATGTCACTTATGGGTGGAGCTTTAATAGTTATTTCTTCAGGAGATCATCAAAGCAACAATACTAGTGATCAATACCAACAGGCATTTTATGTAGCAGAAACGGGCCTTTTAGAGGGAGAAAAAAAAATAATTAATCAATTTTTGGGACCATGGATACATGAAGACAACATACCTGGACCTGGAGAAAAAGCTACAGTCGATGAAGTGAATGCTCATAATTTATATTTAAGCTCTTTAAAAGCAGATGAGGGAGGGAATGTTAGACATACAAATGACAGATCATTACCAAGAAATCAAATAAACGTAACAAAAACAAATTGCTTTAAAAGCTTTAGAAATATTAAAAGAGGAGATTTTCAAGTAACCCATCATGTTGTCAATCAAAATTTTGGAAAGCTGATTGAGCCTATTTTTGGAACTCCGAGTGATGTAGATCCCCTTACCTCGGGTGATGCCAAAGTCATGGAAAAGCTTACAAAAGAAAAAGAATATCTAAAAAGATTCAGGTATGAATTTTTTTCAGTTAATATTGGAAGTGCGCCTTATCTTGGAACTGGTTCAAGCATTAAAAAAACATCTAATAATTCTCAATCATTAGGAACAGCTTATAAGATATATGCCTGCGGAATCATGGTTGCCCAAGGTACGGAACTTGATGATTATGACGGTGAGGAAGAAATAATTATTCCGTTAGAAACAGTGATGGTTATGCCAAATTAAAATATGAATAAAATTTTAAAAAAAATTATGCAGATATTAAAGGTAACATCCATTTCCTTGGTATTTCTTTTAGTTGTAAACAAGGCTAGTTTTGCATGCGATTTCCTTTCTATTAACATTGGTGGCAATAAATCTCAAATTGAAAAGTATTTTGGACCTATCGAGACAGATAAAGAAAATGCAGAGGAACCAAATGATGTCACAACTGTTTCAACAGGGATTGATCGTTTTTGTCCTAATTCAAATCTAGGTAATTCTTTTATTCAAGCGTTTATTGTCAATGATAAAATTGCTGGAATTATAGTTGGAGTATTAAATGGAACGGATAATGAGGAAAGTAAAAAACAGTTACTTTATAATTATGTAATCAGCAATTATGGTAAAATTGAAAATAGTAGTAGACCAGACTGGACAGGTTATAAAGCTTGGAAAATTGGTGGTAAAGAAATTATATACGGTAAGTGGTACCACAGAAAAAAATTTCTAATTGAAGAATTACAAATATCAAATGCAGAATATAAAGATTATTTAATTATTGAGTAAAAGGAATAATAAAAAAATGTATAAAAAGTTTTTAAAAATTATAATTAGCAATCTGTTTATTGTACTTGTTGTATTAAATCAAAATGCTATCTCTAAACCTTTGCCTCCAGGCTCGGGTGCAGGAGATGTTCCAGCTAACATATTAATACTTTTAGATAGCTCTGCCAGCATGAATAGAAGGCTTAGTTCGGGTAATGGAATTGAGAATCCGGGTGATATTGTAGAAGATTCAGATGGTAACTTAATTGTAGGCGAAGGAAATTTAGGCTTTGTAAAAATTCTAACAGCTGACAATACTGTTGATCGAACTTTTGCAGCAGGTAATAGAAATTTTAGAGGTTCTGCAACAGACACATGTACTTTAGATGGAACTAATAATTCTACAGTTAGAACTATAAATAACTTGGGTCTTGCAACTAATGTTAAGGGTGTATCGGGGGATGTGATTTATGGTGCTGATCTTGGCTCAAATAATGGAAAAATTGTAGGAATTAATACATCTGGAAAATGTATTGAAGTTATTACTTATGCTGAGCTTGGTGGTTTTAGACCTATGGCAATGGAAGTAAGAACTATTAATGGTAACGATCATTTATTCGCATCGGGAAGATGGTGGGGAGGTAATGACTGGCGAAAATATTTTTATACTAAAAATTTAACGACAGGTGACTCTTTAACTTGTGGAAGTAATTATGGTGGAAGTTTGGGTACTGTTATTCAATCCGGCATTCGCCTTACAGTCGATAATAGTGGAGGATTTGTATATTATAACTACCAGGGACACATCCATGGATATGCATTAACTAAAACTGGAAACAATTATTGTCCTAGTGATACAGGCCGAGACAAATATTATGCTCAAGGCAACTCAAACACTTCTCATCGAAAAGCTACTGCAATTCAGGTTTCTCCAGATAGCGATTCTACAATATATGTTACAAGTTCTAATTATGGTGTAGTTCAAAAAGTAAGTCTTACAGGAGATAATACATTAACCTCAGTCATACTTGCTGGAAGAAAAAGAAATGCCGAGAATACAGCCAGTGCGGGTGCACTTAGTGCAGCGGAAGTTAATTTATGGGGTCCACAAGCTTTGTTTGTTACTTCTACAAAAGTATGGGTGTCAGATAATAAAGCAACGATACAAGAATTTGATGAAAACAAATTTACAGTAGCCAATATTGATACTTCATGGCAGGCTGAATACGGTGGAAAAAAAGAGACTAGATTTGAAGGAGCTAAGGAAGCTATCAAAGCAGTTGTATCCGACTCTTCGTTAACAGCAGGAGCTAATTTTGGCTATGGGTTTTGGAATGCTGGGGTATTAGGTGCAGGAAAAGGTAATATAAATACAGTAGGTAAAGGATATTACTGCCATGTCGTTGATGGTTGTGATTATTATAGAGGCTGGAATGGAGTGCATCCAGAAGGAAGATCTCAACTTTTTAACAGTGACTCAGGTATATCCGTAGGAATTAGCAAAGAGGGTGCTGCACAAATACCGGGGGCACTTGATGTTACATCTTTAGAATGGGGAACAGATGCCAATGCTTTTGCACAACTGGCTGATGAATATTTTAGGCAACACCAAGATGCATTAAACTTAAAAGGTACGGAAGCCGACGAAGCTGACTGCCAAATAAGTTATGTAATAGTTATTGGTGATGGTCAATGGACACATGGTTCACAAGCAGCAGAAAAAATTCGATTATTGAGACAAAATTTGGGTGTAAAAACTTTAGTCGTTGCTTATGGTGGCGGAATTAATGCTTCAGGACTTAGCAAATTTGATGAAATGGCACTTGCTGGTTCATGTGACACTGCAGGCTCACCAGATTGTCAAGCAAGAATAGATGCAGATAACGCTCAAATGTTAAAGACAGAGTTAGCAAGTAAAATACAACAAATTATAGCTGAAAAATTATCTTTTACCGCTCCATCAATTACCGCAACCATTCAAGAAGGGGGTTCTTTATACCAAGCACAGTTTGAATATATCCAGTATGGAGAATGGCGAGGAACCATCAGTAGACAAAGTGTTAAAGCTGATGGATCTCTTAATACAGAATCAAGTGAAGAAAATTGGAATGCAGCAGAAAAATTAAAAAATAGAAGTAACGAGAGAAACATTTGGACTACTCTGTCAGATAACTCATATATAGGAAATTGGAATAATTGGACAACAGATGACCAAAATAGATCAGATATAGAAAGTCTTTTTGACTTAACTGGAAATTCAATTTTAGATTATCATAATACCACATCTAATTGTTCAAGTGCTGATGGTGTAGAAGATGGAGTAAATGATGATGTTAAGGGATTAATTAACTTTGTTCGAGGTATAGATTATTTTGATTATGATGGAGACTGCAATATAATTGAAAAAAGAGCTCACTTATTGGGCGATGTTTACAATTCACAACTATTAGAAGTTGGACCTCCAGATGCAAATTCAAATTTTACAGATGTCAATCAAGAGGCATATTGGAGAGCTAAAAACAATTACCAATCTTTTGTTAATGCAAATCAATCTAGACAAAATGTTATTTATGCGGGAGCAAATGATGGAATGCTACATGCATTTAATTCAGCTACGGGAGAAGAGGAGTGGGCTTTTATACCTCCTTTTATTGCATCAAAACTACCAACGATAATAAACAAAGCTTATGATGGAAAATTTGCAGGAGATCCAGGTGGAACTAATCCAATTTTTGGTGTCGATGGTTCACCAGTTGTTCATGACATGTATATACAAGGACTAAATGCAGATGGAGCTTATGAGCAAGGTAAAAGCTGGCGTACGATATTAATGATTCCCTATGGAAGAGGAGGAGCTGGTTTTTCTGTATTAGATGTTACCAATCCCATTATCAATGGCAATCAAGGACCTCTGCATATGTATTCCGTTTTTAATGATCATATAAATAGTAAAGTTTTAGTAGCTGATAACACAGGTCAGATTGCAGAATATCAATATACTCAGGCAACTATAAATATAAGTAACTCAGAAGAAGCTAAAATAGCATCTGAAAATCAAAATACAGCAGATGCTGCTGACTCAGACACTTGTGAAGCTGATAATAGCTGTACTCAACAAGATGCCATCGCTACTTGTCAAACAAATGCTCTAGCTTCCGGCTCATTTAGAGCTAACGGAACAGCAGCTTGTTTTACAGGTTCAACATTCGTATTTGATATAGAGGTTCCCTCAGATGGCGCTGGTAATGTTAGTCAAGATGATCTTGTAGTTACTGAAATAATAAATGGAGATAAAGTTAAAATAAATTTTGCAAGCGCTAAAATGGTTGATGGTTTTTTGAAAGTTGATTTTGGAGCTGAAAAAACTTTCAACGTAGGTATAGGCGATACATCAAGTAATCAAATTGTTTTGCAAACTTCATGCTCGTCCACTGGCACAGACCCAGTTGGATATGATTATAGCCAACTAGGAGAAACCTGGTCAACACCAAGAATATTTAGAATTCCTGCACAAGAAGGTGATGAAAATATTAATGATGATAAATATGTAGCAGTAATTGGAGGAGGCATGGGAAATACCTTTGTATGCTCAGGATCAAATGTATTCCTTGTTAATTTAGAAGATCTTGAAAATCCAGGCAGCATTTTTGGTGCTGTGGTTAATCAAGGAGCTATTAGTATCGTTGACACTGATACTAGTGATATAGCAAATGCACTTCCAACAACGCCTGTTGTTATCACACCAGATTTAACACGAGGTGTTCCTTGGAGAGGAGCCATGGTTTATTTTAATGACCTTGAAGGAAAAATTACAAAAATTAACTTAACCAACCAAACAATTAATAATGCTAAACTTTATGATCAAACAACATTATTCAAATTAAATGCAACAGTTGAAAATGGACGATATAGTTATAAATCCATGGATGCCACAATAGGAAAAGATACAAATAATTTTTGGCTCTTTGGTGGAACTGGTGACTTCCAAAGAATTGGTGACAGAAGTAATAAGATGGACAATATCTTATATGGGATAAAAGATGAGGAATTTCCATACTTTAAGCACTTAAATGAAGTTAATGTTCCTAAACAATCGGAAGGTAACTTTGAGGAAGAGGCTAAGAAAGGTGCAGATGCGGCTAATCATATTGATGATGTAACGGTTTGTGTGAATACCACTATTGATGCCACTGGAGAGCTTTGTCCTGGTCCTAATGAACAAGCATGGGTTATTAAATTAGATCCAAATCAGCCAAAAAGATTTAGAAAAGTGTCAGCACCGCCTACGGTTTATAAAGGGAATGTATTCTATCCAATTTACGAACCTCCTGTAGGAAATAAATGTAATATAGGTAAAGCGTTTATTTGTTCAGCCGATGATGAATGCGGAACTAATAATTCATCTGAACTAGGCGCAGTAATAGCAGGTGAAGATTGTTTATTTGTTAGAAGAGGAATATTGTCTGAATTAACAATATTTGCAGACACACTTTATGGTAACGTAGCAGGACCTGCTGAACAAGAAGATACATTATTCATCCTCTCTACCAATGCAGGAGAAGTTACTACTTACAGAAGATCTTGGAGAGAAAATTACTAATAAAATTTTTTTATAATAAAAAAGTTTTAATTTGGTTGGAAAAAAATACATAAAAAATAACTGCAATAATAATATAAGGACCAAAAGGAATTTGAGACGACATCTTTCTTGATTTGTTGATTAGTGATGGAATAACAAATATTAGAGCAACGACAGAAGACATAAAAATTGTAAAAGGAATACTAAACCAGCCAAACCAAAAACCCACCACTGCTAATAATTTAGCATCCCCAAGACCCATACCTTCTTTTTTTCTAACTTTTTTATAAAAAAAAATGATCAACCAAATTATTAAATAACCGAAGACTCCCCCAATTAAAGAGTTGATATAATTAGGAAAAATTGTTTGATTTAAATTTGGATCAAAAGATTTAAAAAATCCTATAACCATTAAAGGAAAAGTTAATTCATTTGGAATTATAAAATGTTTTAAATCTATAAAAAAAATAATAATAAAAAAAAAACTTAATATAGATAACAATAAAGAAGCAAGGGTTAATCCAAAAAAATAATAGATTAATACAAAGCTAATGGCGGTGATTAATTCAACTATAAAATATTGTAAATTAATTAGTTTTTTACAAAATCTACATTTACTCTTTAACAATATAAAAGATAGTAAAGGAATATTGTCATACCAAATAATTTTCTTTTTACAGTTAGGACAAGAGGATCGCCCTGTAACTATACTTTTATTTTCGGGCAAACGATGAATACAAACATTGGCAAAACTTCCACAGATAATACCAAAAAAAAATAAAGCTAAATAATGCACAAATTAAATTTTTATTTGTGAAGCAAAATGCAACAAGCCATCTATAGCTGTCTCTTATACACAT
>OJHN01000118.1_pt1 | contig 11936 bp, 11 predicted proteins | sample 1595281 | NCBI WGS metagenome assembly OJHN01 (sample SAMN05416701, study PRJEB24817) | seawater metagenome | isolation source: Sea water | place: Canada:Atlantic | collected 2013-07 | reverse complement strand
GGAATTATTAAGTATCGCCCATAAAATCCTTAAACTTACTGGAAGAGAGGATCTTGGGAAAATGCAAACCGAAATAGCGCTGCTTTATCAAAAAATTACAATTTTAAAGTTTATTGAAGAGCACCACGACGGACAGGTTCCAGAGTCAGTTGAGTCAGACTCTTCTTTTTTTGAATCGCTTGAGCCTGCGCAAGAACAGCTAGCGACCGTTGTGAATTCCGAAGTTCATAAACAAGAAGAACACAACAAGCCAGAACAAGAGTTAGAAATTCCGGAGCCAGAGATTGAAGAAACAGGGAGCCTAACAGCTGCAGCAGTTGATCAGTCAGAAGAAGAAACTGAAGAAAGCCCTGTACTAGAACTTCAATCAGAATCTCAATTAGAAGAGACGACCACCCCGCTTAACGAACCAACAGAGCACGATCTTAGTGAGCTATCTCCAAGCTATAATCAACTTCCAATTTTCGATGCTGTTGAAGCCCCCCCCCAGATAACCTCATTAAATGATCAATTAAAGTCTCAAGGCTTCCAAGTGGGGCTTAACGATCGATTGGCTTTTGTAAAAAGCTTATTTGAAAACAGCAATGAAGATTATGACCGAGTTTTATCTCAGTTAAGTACTTTGGATTCATACGAACAGGCTACTAGTTTGTTAAACTCCATTATTAAGCCAGACTATAATAACTGGGAGGGGCAAGAGGATATAGAGGCTCGATTTTTAGAGATAATTGAAAAGAAATTTAATTAAGCTCAAGCCTATCAAGGTTCCAAATACATTATTTTCATTACTTTTAACCACTAAATATAATTGAAATGTCTTCAGAGTTAAAATACGCGGTTTTTGGAAGCGGAAGTTGGGCCACGGCCATCGTTAAAATGCTTTGCGAGAACCTTGATGAAGTTGGTTGGTATGTAAGAAAACAACAAACCATTGACTACATCCTTTCCGAAGAGCATAACCCTTCGTATTTAAGCTCCGTAGAGCTTCACATGAACCAACTAAAGCTAGAGAGTGATATAAACAAGTTAGCAGCTTATGCGGACATCTTAATATTTGCCATTCCTTCAGCATTTATTGAAACAGAACTAGCAAAACTAAATATTGATATTTCCTCCAAAATAGTAGTGTCAGCAGTTAAGGGAATTATTCCAGAATCAGGGCTGTTAGTTGGTGAGCATTTTCACGAGAAACATTCAATAGAGCTAGACAACATTGCTGTTTTAGCAGGTCCTTGCCATGCGGAAGAGGTTGCGCTGGAGCGTTTATCATATATTACAATTGCCTGTACAAATCTCACTATTGCAGAAGAAGTAGCCGCTCAGTTTTCTAGCCATTATATTAGAACCAAAACTCATGATGATGTTATTGGTGCAGAGTACGCAGCAATGTTAAAAAACATTTATGCAATTGCAGCAGGTGTCGCTCATGGCCTAGGATATGGTGATAATTTTCAAAGTGTTTTGATGAGTAACGCGACACGCGAAATGAAACGCTTTATAAAAAGTGTTCATAAAATGAAGCGAAACATTAACGAGACGGTTTATTTAGGAGATTTACTTGTTACAGGCTATTCTTTGTTTTCAAGAAACAGAATGTTTGGAAATATGATAGGAAAGGGCTACACCGTAAGGTCTGCGCAGATGGAAATGAGCATGATAGCGGAAGGTTTTTACGCAACAAAAAGTGCGTTTTTGATCCATCAAGAGTCTAAAACCCCCTCTAAATTACCAATTATAAATACGGTTTATGAAATTTTATACCTCAACAAAAACCCTAAGAAATCGTTTAAGAAATTAACAGAGAAACTTTGTTAAGCTTAAGGAGCTAAAACACCCTTCACGCTCATCAAAGGAATGTCTTTTAGTGCTTGCTTGTGGATTGAATTTTTCTGAAACTCAAAAGATTTATCAAATAATTTATTATCATCAAAAAAAGACACATTAAACACGTTATTCATTGACAAAACAGCCTCCTGAATCATTTCAATTTTAGCAAAACTCTTTGCAGGAAGTGCATCAATTTTTTTCCTAAAAGTTGTAGTGATTTTATTCCTTGAAGACCCTTTTGTCACAATAATAACCATATCTAAGCAGACCGACTTATTATTAATTATATAGGCGTTCCAGTCAAAAACTTTATAGGCTTTATTATACTCTAGTACAACAGCGATATATACGTCTTTAACTTCTGAAATGTGAATGTCTTTTTTCAAAAAAGGAATTTATAGCGCGCTTTTAAACTGCTCTAAAAAGCGAACGTTGTTTTCACTTAATAATCTTATGTCGCTAATCTGGTGAAGTAACAAAGCAATTCTGTCGATTCCCATTCCAAAAGCAAAACCAGAGTACTCCTTGGAATCAATTCCGCAATTTTCAAGAACGTTTGGATCTACCATTCCACAGCCCATAATTTCAAGCCAACCGGTTCCTTTGGTCATTTTGTAATCTGTTTCCGTTTCTAAACCCCAGTACACATCAACCTCGGCGCTCGGCTCTGTAAAGGGAAAATAAGAAGGTCTTAGGCGAATTTTTGATTTGCCAAAAAGTTCAGTTGTGAAATATTGCAGCGTTTGCTTAAGATCTGCAAAGCTTACGTTTTTATCAATATACAATCCTTCTACTTGATGAAAAAAGCAATGAGAACGTGCAGAAATAGCCTCGTTTCTATACACTCTCCCCGGGGAGATTGTGCGAATAGGAGGCTGGTTGTTTTCCATGTACCGAACCTGAACAGAGCTCGTGTGTGTGCGCAATAAAATGTCTGGATCTGTTTGTATAAAAAACGTATCCTGCATGTCTCTAGCCGGGTGATGTTCAGGTAAATTTAAAGCTGTAAAATTATGCCAATCATCTTCAATTTCTGGCCCTTCACTCACGTTAAATCCAATTCTAGAAAAGATATCAATGATTTGGTTTTTGACCAAAGAGATTGGGTGGCGAGCTCCTATTTCGAAAGGCTCACCAGGACGAGACAAATCACCAAAAACAGCGCTATCATTAGTACTATTTGATAAGGACTGCTTTAATTCGCTAACCCTGTCCAGAGCCGTGCTCTTTAATTTATTAATGGCCTGCCCAAAATCCTTTTTTTGTTCATTTGGCACCTCTTTGAAGCCTGCAAACAAGTCTGTCAAGAGGCCTTTTTTACCAAGAAACCTAATCCTGAAAGCTTCAACTTCGTCCAAAGATTGTGTATTGAAGGCTTCAGCTTCTTCTATAAGTTTATGGATGTGTTCTATCATGATAAAGTAAAATAAAAACCAAATTTAAGAAAAGTTAACTAATAAATTCTGCCTCAAGAAAATAGTTTACAATTGCATCCTTCATAAGGACACTTTGCTCACCAGCCTTAAGATTTGGCAACGCCTCTTTAATGGTGTAATGAGGCCAGCCTTGTTCGTCAAAATAATCAAACTCATAATACCCGTAAGGCTCTAAAAGCCGACAAATTGCAATGTGCATGAGGTTAAGTTTTTCGTCTTTCTTAAATCGACGGTGAAGCTGCCCAAGCTCCTGAACCCCAATAAGGTATATGATTCCGTCTAGGTCCAAAGATTCGCCATCAGCAAATTGTGAGGATAGTTTTTCCACCACCTCTTCCCATCGTTTTTTAAGTTCTTCGTCTCGAGCCATAATTATTTCGTAAATTTAGGGTGTATTAAAATAGAAAAGAAACATTTGTATTAGAATGTTAATGCTATTTTTAACACAAACCATACACCATGTCTGTTATTGATATTATTATTGGAGCACTTATACTTTACGGAGTCGTTAAAGGACTTTTTAAGGGTCTTTTTGTTGAAGTGACCTCTTTATTAGCGCTGCTAGTTGGTGTTTATGGAGCGGTACATTTTAGTAATTACGCAGCAGAAATTTTATTAAACAATTTTGACTGGAGCGCGAAGACCACAAAAATTACTGCTTTTGCAGCTACATTTGTAGCTATTGTGTTAGCGATCTCTCTAGCTGGAAAAGCATTGACGAAACTTGCTGATTTTGCAGCACTAGGACTCTTAAATAAATTATTAGGAGCTCTTTTTGGAGGCACCAAAATTGCGTTAATAATAAGCGTATTACTATTAATCTTTAGCACCTTAAACAAATCGATACCTTTTGTATCCAACGATGAAATAAAGACATCGCTACTTTACAGCCCTATAAAATCGTTAGCGCCAATGGTTCTGCCGGAATTCATAAATGCTGCGACCAAAATAGAGTTGCCAAGCACCCCTAATCAGTAACACCACCTTAATTGTTATTTAACCAACCCCTTAATACAAGCGTCAAAATCAGTATATATATGCTCTTCAGGAATAAAGTCTGGAATAATATCTATTCGCTCCATCATGTATCTCGGCTGTTTTAATACGTTTACAAAGAAAACTTCTACGTTTTTAGTTTGCAACTCTTGAATCATGTCTTCCATTGCATATAGTCCAGATTGGTCCATATATTGCATTTTTCCGAGGCGCAAAACAACCGTAGTAGCAGTATCGGGAATTTGTTTGTACAACTGTTGAAAATCAGATGTAGACCCAAAAAATAACGGACCCTTAATGTGTTTAATAAACACTGTATCTTTTAGTGTTTTAGGAAAACCACTCTCATCTGGCCAAGCTCTTTCTTTTAAAGGCTTAACATTAGAATATTCAGTTGTTAAATCTCCAATTTTTTTCATGAACATTAAACAAGATATTATCAACCCTATTCCAACAGCAAAGATTAAGTCCCAGAATGTAGATAAAAACAGTACGACGAGCATAATTAACACTTCTGAACTTACCTTGAGTGGTCCAAAAGAAAGATCTCGAGGTAGGGCTGGGATTGCCTTCAATCCTTTATAATCCATAACACCGATTCCAACGGTTATTAATATCCCCGAAAGAACCGCAGTAGGAATTTTAGAAGCAATAGGCCCAAGGGCAAGCAACACAAAAAGCAACATAATGCCAGCTATCATTCCTGAAAGCTTTGTTTTCCCCCCAGAGTTTATGTTTACAACGGTTCTTATAGTCGCTCCAGCGCCTGGAATACCACCAAAAATAGACGCAATACTATTGCCAATTCCTTGCCCAATAAGCTCTTTGTTCGGATTGTGTCTTGTTTTGGTCATGTTGTCCGCAACAACACTAGTAAGCAGCGAGTCAATGGCGCCTAGTAATGCGAGTGTGAACCCTGTAAATATGTAAGGCGTTATTGTTGCGAGTTTAAATTGAGTAAAAATAGCAAGTTGCGGAATTGGCAATCCACTAGGGATTTCCTCAATAGGCCTATAATCGAGCCCAAACAAAATGGCGGCCCCAGACATTACAATTAAAGCAACTAACGTGCTTGGAACCGCCGTTGTGATGCGTTTAAATCCATAAATGATTAGAATAGTCCCCAACGCAAGCAATAACTCTAACCAATTGATATTATGTAATGCTCTGGGCATGACTTTCAACGCCCCTACAGTTCCAGAAGCCTCTTTTGAAGCGAGTGTTTTAGCCTCTTTCATGATTTCTTCATTTGTAATCAAAGAAGCCCTGTCTATTGTGCTTTCAAAGTTTTCTAAAACGAGAATACCTTTCCCCGTCTCGTCTTTTAATATTTTTTGAAGAATCACCTCCTTTGCCTGAGTTTTAAACTCATTCACAAAGTTATCATCTTCTTTAGGGTTGTAGCCAAGAGACGGCAAAATTTGGGTTAGTAATATAATCACCCCAATGGCGGTCATAAAGCCAGAAACTACGGGGTAGGGAATATATTTAATATACTTCCCAAGGCCTAATACTCCCAATCCCACCTGAGACAGGCCGGCAATTAAGAACACGGTTAATATTGCAGGAAGAGCAATGTTAATATCGCCATTATTTGCGGCTACAATTCCTGAAACCACAACCATACTCACTGCTGTCATTGGCGCAGTAGGCCCAGAAATTTGTGTATTGGTACCCCCAAAAAGAGCGGCAAAAAAACTAATAAATATAGCGCCGTAGAGCCCTGCACTAGGACCCAGGCCAGAGGAGACTCCAAAAGCTAAAGCTAATGGGAGCGCAACAACCCCAGCGGTGATACCCCCAAAGGCATCTCCTTTGATATTTGAAAAAAATTGTTTCATTGTTATAAATTTTAATTAGAATTTACAAAGCAGATGAGCTTTGCAACTTTTACTCAAAAAAATTTAAATGAAGTCTGGAGGAGGAAATATGTTTTTTTTATCAAGCGCCTTAATGTTTTGCTTTGAAAACCCATAAGTCAACGAAGACAATGCTGTAAAAAAACACACCTCCGAAATTTTTTTTTTGTCAAAATCTAGCTCCGAAAATTCTCGAGTGTCATCTAGATCTTTGTTTTCAGCTTCTTTTTCCATTGATGAAGTAATAGAAAGCTCTTCATGTCCGGATGTTAAAAGCACAAGCGTAGGCTCTGCTAAAACAAACAGGAAACAAACAGAAAACACTAAATAAATAAATTTTGAGACAGGCATTCAACGGATGATTATTTGTAAATATAGAACAAATCCTAAAAAAATATAGTTAAAAACTAAATTATACTAAAAATTAAAGCTCTTTTAGTTCGGAATTCGCAATCCATCCTGTTTCGCCATTTTGAAGCTTTATTTTTGACCAATCAGCTCCGTAGTTTTCAATCACCATGACCTTAGTGCCTTCATGTAGGGTGAAAGATGTTTCAGCTCTAAAGTTTGGCTCTAACTTAGCCTCTATTTCTTTTGCAAAAACAATTGCTGTTCGAACGGAACGATCAATACTATCTTTTTTAAACAATAAACAAAGAGAGCTTATTAATAGAAGCAAAATAAGATTGCTCGACACGAAAAACGCTCTTTTTTTTGATTCCGAATAAGACAAGAAATAACACATAAATAACAACACAAACAAACAAGACAGCCCCACGCTTCTTACAGCCCAACCATCTATACTCAAGCTATTTAAGGTTTGATTAAATAACTTTGAAAGTCTATTTTCAGGAATTTTTTGAATAGAGTCAATGGTCATTTTTTGTGCAAAACCTAGGTTGGTTGCAATGTCTTTGTCGTCTGGGTTTAGTAAAAGCGCCTTCTCATAATAAAAGATACTTAATGCTATTTCATTTAGCTTATAATGGCAATTTGCAAGATTGTAATACAATGCTGAGGAGTGCTGATCAGCAGCTATTATTGACATATACTTAGAAGCTGCTTTTTGATAGTTACCAGAGTTATACAGCTGATTCGCTTTGTTAAACGACTCATTTGCTTGAGAAAAACCAATTAAACCAACCGCCCAGAAAATAAGAAAATACTTCATTGTTTTATTTTAATTGCTTGTCTAACATGTTAATTGCGTGTGCGGCTTTTTCATAATCATTTTGCATATCTACCGAGGATAGTGGTGTGTATCTGGCAATTTCACAGGCAGTTAAAACAGAAACAAACCCCTCTAAATCAGAGAGACCCACATTCTTTTCAGCTAATAATTCACTGATTTTTTCTTTATTAAAATCGCTAGTTTCTATGTGTAATTTTGATTTTAAATAATTGTGTAGCGCACGCTCTAAGGCATTGTAAAATTGCTCTTTTTTGCCCAAAGATTTTTTTGCATCACTTAAATACTTACGCGCTAATCGGTTTGCTCTTCTAATTTTATTTCCCGCAACATCTAGTGCTCTTGTGTTTTTATTTTTTGTAATAAACATAAAAACAGGAATTAACAAAAATGGACCTAAAAGCATTATCCAAAAGAGAATAGACCTGAAAAAAGGCTTGGAGCTGATTGTTGTGAAATCTGCCGTCGTTTTAAAGGACCTAAATTGCTTTCGGTCAGCAGTGATAATATTTTCAGCATCAACACTTGTCTCTATGTTTTCTGATTTTCCCTCTGGCCCTGAATCAACAGCGATGATTAGACGCTCAGAGCCTAGCGTTTTGTAGCGTTTTGTTTTAAGGTCAAAATAAGAAAAAGAAACACTAGGAATAGGGTAGTTCCCTGGATCGTTTGGTACAACGGTGTAGGAGTCAGTTATTCTGCCTCTCATTCCAGAAATAAGGGTCGTTACTTTTTCACTGTGTTCGGGTTCGTATACCTCTAACGCACTAGGGAGGACTAGCCTGGGAAGCCTAAATAGCTTTAAGTTTCCTTTTCCAGACACTTCTAGCTTAACCTCAAATGCCTCAGATGCTTTTAACTCTTTTTTGTTTGTTGTCAGCTTAAAGTCGAAAGATCCAACAGCACCAGAAAAACTCTCTGGTTTGTCTTTTTCAGGAAGGGGTTTTACGCTTATTGTTCTGTTGCCTGCGGAGACCCTTCTATTAACATTGCTCATAAAAGACCGCCCAAAGACGTCACGCCTGTTAGACGGAACCTCAACAGTGACATCAAGAGATAAAGGTTCGATATTTAATTTTCCAGTTTTTTGAGGATATAAAACTGTTTTTCTCAGAACCACGAAAAGGTAGTCTTCTCCTTTATAAGTTCCTTGTTGTGCCCCTAGGCCTTCTACGTCAATATTTTGACTCCAAAAATCACTATACCGAGGTTTGTCTATTTCTCGTGAGTTTCTAACCCCAACACCCTGAGCTACGTATAATTTATACACTACTGTTATCGCCTCGTTTAAATACGGGTTTGCGTTTGAAACTTCAGCGACGAGGTGTATTTTTTCAGATGCAATATAGTTAGGGTCATTAGGGTCTTTGGGCTTGTCTATAGCCGCGCTAACGGATATTTTTATAGGAAGTGTTTTATACACCTCTCCATCAATTTTAATAGTTGCTTGCCCTATGGTAAACTGGCCTCTTTTTTTCGGAGCTAAAAAATAACTGTAGGTTTTTGAAAATGACCGAACCCCATTAACCCAAGAATTATTTATTGACTGACTAGGTCCGCCAACCACATTGAAGTTTTCAAATCCAGGTGGCTCAAAGTCATCTCCATCTTTATTCATTGTGAAATCTACCCGAAGACGCTCATTAATGCCAAGCTCTCTCTTGCTAACTTTTGAGCCAAAAGAGACTTGCCCCGACAGAAGTCCAGAGATAAAAAACGTAAATATAAGAGCCTTTATTTTCATTTTACCAGTCCTTTTCGGTTTGAATCTTAACCCCTTTTGTTTTGGAGGCATTCATTTTTTCTTGTACCTTTTTTTCTTCATTATTCATTGCCTCAAGTAGGTTTTTTACTTGTTGAGGAGACATTTTTCCAGGCTGTGGCTTTGGTTGTCCTTTGTCTTTGTTTGGGTCTTTATCATTTTGATTTCCATTATCATCTTTAGGCTTTCCATCTTCATCTTCTTTATCGTCTCCTTCTTTTTTTTCTTCGTCTTCGCCTCCCTTATCTTTGTTTTTTTCTTCGTTATCTTTATTTTCGTCGCTATTTTCTTTGTCATCTTTATTTTCATCCCTGTCCTTGTCCTTGTCTTGGCCTTTACCATCCCCTTGCTCTTTTGCACATTCTTGAGCGAGTGCTAAATTATAACGACTCTCATCGTCGGATGGACTGTTTCTTAACGCATTTTTATAGGCAGACACCGCTTCCTTACAGCGTTTCTGCTGCATAAGCGTATTTCCAATATTATGATATGCTTTGTGCTTTTCTAATTTTAAACCGCTATTATTAACCGCCTCTAGATGCCGAAGCATTGCTTCATCGTAAAGTTCAGATTTGTAATAGGCGTTTCCAAGGTTATAGGAGCCTGCGGCGTTGTTTTGTTTTGCAGATACTCCTAAGCGGTATTTTTTCTCTGCCTCTATAAAGTTTTCGTTAACAAGCGAGTTCCCTTCAAACACATAGTTATTTGATAGAGAAATTTGAGCCGCTTCCTCTTGTGCACTTCCGCTTATACTTGCTAAAAGAAATAAAATTAGACCGAAGTTTTTAAGGCTATAACTCAGTTTATGCACGCCTTTAAAAAGGACTATTAAATTTTTGATTAAACTCATAAGTTCTCGTTAAATAAGTTAAGACGCTTTAACCAGGCTGTTTTTCGCTCTAACAACAAGACATCCAAAATCAAGAAAAACAGGCCGATCCCCAAAAACCACTGAAACTGATCTTTATATTCTGCAAATTCTTTCGCCTCAAATTCTTTTTTATCCATTGCACTCAAAACAGCCCTTATCTGCTCTACTACATCAGCGGTTTGACTTCCATTGATATAGCCTCCCTTTGCTTCGTTTGCAATCAATCTCAAAGTCTCCTCGTTTAACTTTGTTATGACCGTCTCGTTGTTTTGGTCTTTTTTATAACTCATGACCACACCATTTCTTTTTAGAGGGATAGGACCTCCTTTTTCACTTCCAACTCCAATGGTATAAATTTTTATTCCTTCTTCAGAAGCGGCCTCTGCAACTTCAACACTTAAATCGTTGTGATCTTCCCCATCAGAAATTATAATTAAAACTCTATTTGTTTGCTCTTCATCGTCAAAATAATTTCGTGACAATTCAATGGCCTCATTTATGGCTGTTCCTTGCGAGGATAGCATGTCTGTATTCATGCTTTGTAAAAACATTTTAGCAGACGCATAGTCGGTTGTTATTGGAAGTTGAGGGAAGGCTTTTCCGGCATAGGCAATAATGCCAACACGATCGCTTGCTAAATTATTAATTATTTGCGTTACGAGTTGTTTGGATTTTTCTAAACGATTGGGGGCCACATCCTCAGCCAACATGCTTTTAGAGACATCAATAGCAAAAACAATATCAACTCCTTCTCTTTTTATAGTTTCAAGTTTTGTGCCAATTTTAGGGTTTACCAGTCCAATTATTAAAAAGCTAATTGCCAAGCAGAGGACTACAAATTTTAGAGTTGACTTGAAAAAAGACAAGTCTGGGCTTAATCTTTTTAGAACGATTGAGCTTCCAAATCCCTTTTGAATTCTTTTTTTCCAGAAGTAAGTCCATAAATAGATAATCAACATCATTGGAATGATGATAAATGCCCAAAGCCATATGTTCTCTTCTAATTGATACATTTAAATAAAACTTCTAAATAAGGTGAATCTTAATAAGAATTCAAACAGTAACAACCCTAAAGCAAGCAAGACTAGCGGTCTAAACTTTTCTTCATAATTATAAAACTTAAATTCCTCTACTTCTGTTTTTTCTAGGGCATCTATTTCTTTATAGATTGCTTTCAACTTACGATTATCAGTCGCTCTAAAATACTTTCCACCCGTAACTTCGGCGATTTCTTTTAATAGTTCTTCATCGATTTCTACCTGAACTCTTCCATATTGAAACACTCCGTTGTTAAGCGCTACGGGGGATAATGCCATTCCGTTGGTGCCAAGTCCAATAGTATATGTTTTGATGCTATACTCTAAAGCAAGCTCACTAGCTGTTTGAGGATCAATAAACCCAGCATTATTTACGCCGTCAGTTAACAGAATAATAATTTTACTTTTTGCACGACTGTCTTTTATCCTATTCACAGCAGTTGCAAGACCCATTCCTATAGCTGTGCCTCCCGTTATAATCGTATTATATTTAATCCCTTTTAAAGACTGTAAAACAATACTTTTATCGCTGGTAATAGGCGTTTTCGTATAGCTTTCGCCAGCGTATTCTACCAGGCCAATTCGATCGTTAGGGCGCCCCTTAATAAAGTCCGCTGCTACGTTTTTTAACGCCTCAAGACGGTTTGGTTTTAAGTCTTTTGCCAGCATACTAGCAGACACATCAATCGCCATAACAATATCCACCCCTCGAGTTGTTTTTGTTTTAGAAGAAACCTCAACCGTCTGTGGGCGCGCTAGAGCGCAAACAATAAGAATTACAGCGATTATTCTTAGCCCAAATAACAGGTGCTTGATGGTTGTCCATACGGAAGTTTTTTTAAACCCCTGTACGCTAGAAACGCTTAGCTGAGCTGTTTGCTTTCTGTTTTTCAAGACATACCAAAACACCAAAACTGGAATGACTGCGCGTAGCCATAAAAATTCTTTTTGAGTAAAAT
>OJHN01000102.1_pt1 | contig 13809 bp, 15 predicted proteins | sample 1595281 | NCBI WGS metagenome assembly OJHN01 (sample SAMN05416701, study PRJEB24817) | seawater metagenome | isolation source: Sea water | place: Canada:Atlantic | collected 2013-07 | reverse complement strand
CGTGGGCTCGGAGATGTGTATAAGAGACAGATAATTATCAGGTACTTATATAATAAAGCTTATGTGTTTATTGATTATAATCACTTATTTTCTTCATATATTATAGGAAACCAATCAGTTCTTATTTCATCGCCTGCTCTCATTCCATGATTTGGAAACGGTGGAGATGTTGGACCCGGGCGATCAATATATCTGGCATCGTCACCTAAAAATCGTAAAGAAAAAGCTCGTCGTCGCAAATTAGTTTTATTACCTCGCGCACCATGTAATATTCCATAATTAAATGCGACCGCATCACCTGGCTCCATATTCCATTCCTTAATATCCATACCTTCCAAATCAGGATCAGGTACTTTCATATATTTATCGTCATCAGGGTAGAAATTTGTTTCAGAAAGCCATCTGGTAGGTAAAACAGGCTTATCCCATAAATGACTCCCCGAGACACATCTCAAGCTTGCATCTTTGACGATATCAAGTGGTGACCAAAGACTAACATTCTGAATACCATCTATAAAGTAATATGGTCCATCTTGATGCCAAGGAGTTGCTTTTGAGGTACCAGGCTCTTTAACTAAGACATGATCATGAAAAAATTGTGCTCGATTAGATTCCATGAGGTTGGCTGCGATTTCAGCAGCAGGAGAATTCCAAATTACATCTTCAAATTCCGAGATACGATTCCAATTGCAATAATCATCAAAAAACCGACCATCCTCTCCTTCTTTTAGGTTTTCTGCTGCATATGGCCCAGGAAATGACATGTTATACTCTATACCTGATCGAATTATATCAATATAATTAGAAAAAAGTCCTTTTATTAGGACAACACCATCTCTTTGGAAGCTTTGAACATGGTTATTTGTTATGAGTTTATGCATCTTTAATACACCTATCAATTTTATGTATATTTATAACACCATTAAAAAATATAGGAAGAGTGGTGGTGTTCTCAGTCAAACGAGAGCGTGCATCAGATTGTGCTAATACAGACAAAAGTCAAAAAGCCTTGAATAATTTTTCAGTATATTTTGAAACTAATATAATAACCTCAAAGATTAGAAAATTTGAGTGTCTGAATCTGAAGATTTTTCAATTACATAGCGTGCGTTTGGTAAGTCGTTAATTAAGGTGCGGTTTTTTGCGTCTTGTGAATTCAACCCATGCCTAAGCCACCTATTTAGCAAACGATTTTCTAAGGTATCTATACCAGGATTTATAAAAATTGTGTGGTCCCAAGATTTTTTTAATTCAGCCCATGGCTCTTCTTCAATGAGTAAATAATTTCCTTCAACAATCAACACTTTATCTTTTGTTGTTATGATGCTTGAGCCTGCAATAGATAAATCCTTCTTCCTATCAAAAACTGGAATGACTACATTATTTTCAAAACTAGTTAGCCTGTTCATTAAGTGAATAAAACCTGCAGTATCAAAAGTAGCTGGTGCACCTTTACGATCTAATAGATTGCGTTCCGCCAAGATTGAATTGTCTAAATGAAATCCATCCATAGAAATAATTTTTGCTTGAATAGATTTTTCTATTAGCAATAAAAGAAGTGCCTCTGCAAATGTAGACTTACCCGCTCCTGGTGGGCCCGCGATAGCCACAATATAGCGTTTTTCACCTTCAGAATGTTTAATAATATAATCGCTAAGAGCCTTTGGTTTCATCTTTCATCCAAAGCTTCGGGTGGTGGCTCCATTGCTCCTGTCATCATGGCCACAGCATCAGACATCGAAATTATTTTTGGATCAACCGTGCAAAGACGTCTACCTAAGCGATGAATGTGAATTCGATCACAAACCTCAAAAATGTGTGGCATATTATGCGAAATTAGTACAATAGGTATACCTTTAGATTTTACATCTTGAATCAAATCTAAAACTCGACGAGATTCTTTTACACCTAAAGCTGCAGTAGGCTCATCCATAATTACAACTTTAGATCCAAACGCCACGGCTCTTGCTACTGCTACTCCCTGACGCTGTCCACCAGATAAAGTTTCGACTGCCTGGTTTATATTTTGAATTGTAAGAAGTCCCAATTCTGACAGTTTATCACGTGCAAATGTTTCCATTTTTTTATGATCTAATTTGCGAAATAGTTTCCCCATTATTCCTTTTTCACGAATCTCGCGGCCAAGAAACATATTATCCGCAATTGATAAGGCTGGCGACAAAGCCAAGTTTTGATATACTGTTTCAATACCTGCATTCCGAGCGTCATCTGGAGTGTGAAAGTTTACAACTTTTCCGTCGAGCTCAATAACTCCGTGGTCAGGCGCGTTAGCACCAGAAATAGCACGTATAAGAGTGGTTTTGCCTGCACCATTATCACCAATAACACCTAAAACTTCATTTGGATAGAGATCAAAGTCTGCACCATTCATCGCTACAACCGTGCCGTATCTTTTCATTAAACCTTTAGCTTGAAGTATGGGCTCTACATTATGAATGATATTCTTCATTGTGTAGCCCTCCGCAGCCATTGGTCCAAGGCAACAGCAATTAAAACAAGATTACCCACTGCAAACATTTGCCAGTAGTCATCCACACCAGCCAGCGATAAGCCTGTTGTGAAAACTCCCACAATTAATGCACCTAGCACAGAGCCAGGTATAGATCCTCGCCCTCCAAACAGTGATGTGCCACCAATTACAACGGCAGTTATGGTAGCCAAATTGATTTCTTCAAATGAGATTGGTGAAATTGAGCCAACACGCCCGATAGCAACCCAGGCTCCAAAGCCACAAATCAATCCTGCAACAGCGTAAACAGAAATAAGTGTATTATCAGTTTTAATACCTGATAGGGCAGCAGCTTCTGGGTCGTCTCCAATTGCATATACATGGCGGCCCCAAGCAGTGTGTTGCAGAATGAACCAAAAAACTGCGGCTAATAAAATTAATGCAATTCCACCATATGTAATTGTAGCTCCAAAAGGACGTGCTGCTGCTTCACCGAACCAAAGGAGTGAAGGTGCATTTGCTTCAATGTCAGAATTTCGAATAGACTCTGATCCAGAATACCACAATTTGAGTGCTGTAAATACAGATAGCGTTCCAAGTGTTACAATGAACGGTGGTAGTTTGATCTTAGCGACAAGAAATCCATTGAATGCACCCATGAGTGTGCCAATAGCCATACCAGCAGCAATTGCAATTGGAAGTGGGACGCCATAAGATACAGAAAGTCTACCCATCACAAATGTTGAAAGAACCAATATTGCACCAACTGAAAGGTCTATCCCTGCAGTTAAAATTATCAACGTTTGTGCGATTGCAACAATACCAATTACTGTTACCTGTTGAAGTACTAAAGACAAGACACCAGGACTTAAGAATCTTGGTGCAATGATGCCAAAAATTAGAATACTAACAATTAAAACTAATGCAGGAACGAGTGTTGGGTAATTTCTTACAGCATTTCGCACATTGGATAGAAACGTCCGATCATCGCGCTCAAATACAGCAACTGCGCTATCTGCACTGTTTAAGTTTTTTTCAAATTCAGATTGACTCAATATACCCGAGCTCCCCAGCATGTATTTTATTTATAAACATTGAACATAAAGGGCGGAAAATGCACCGCCCCTTATTTTTACTTTAATCATATACTTTAGATTATTCAAATTAACCCCAGCAGAGTTCAGTGCCTTTTGTGGAATCAATTGATGGGACACCATCAGCTGGTGAATCTGTTACAAGATTTACGCCTGTATTAAAGAATGTTAGTCCGTCAGAAGCAGAAGGTTTCGTGCCATCTTTTGCGAATGTTGCAATAGCTTCGATACCTTTAGATGCCATAAGTAGGGGGTATTGCTGAGAAGTTGCACCAATAACGCCTGACTTAACACTGGCAACACCTGGGCAACCACCATCAACAGAAACAATTAAGACATCTTTTTCTTTTCCTGCTTTTTTAAGTGCTTGGTATGCTCCTTCAGCTGCTGGCTCATTAATTGTATAAACAACGTTCATACCAGGTTCTTTAGCAAGTAGATTTTCCACAGAAGTAACTCCACCTTCTGGGTTTGCAAGTGATGATTCATGGCCTATCACGCGCGAATCTGTCTCAGAACCCATTACGTTTAGATTTGGCACATCGATGCCAAAACCCACTAAGAAGCCAGTATCACGTGCTACATCAACAGAAATATTGTCTTTATTAATGTCTAGCATACCAATTTTTGCATCTTTTGCAGCATCGCCCATCTTTGCTCTTGCCCACTTGCCTATTAGCAGGCCTGCTTCAAAGTTATCTGTTGCAAAAGTCATATCTTGTGCTTCAGGATCAGCTATTGGAGTATCTAGTGCGATAACAAGAATGCCTGCCGCACGTGCCTTTTTCAAAGCTGGAATTACAGAGTCGTTTGATGCTGTAATTAAAATCCCTTTTGCACCAGCCGCCATGCAATTTTCAATTGCGGTAATCTGTGGTCCAGCATCACCATCAACCTTTCCTGCATATGAGCTAAGATCTATACCAGCCTCTTTAGCCTTTGCTTCAGCACCTTCTTTCATTTTTACAAAGAAAGGATTCGTATTATTCTTAGTAATCAAGCAAGCTGCGGTATCTGCAGCAAAAGCACCCGTAGAAAGTGTTGTTACAGCAATTGCACTTATTACTGATTTGATAATAGTTTTTTTCATAAGTTGTTCTCCCAGTTAATTAAAAGCATAGATTTGCTTCTCACCAAATATACAAATCACAATGACACACATCCTGTCAATAGATAAATCATTTTGATTTATTAATTAATTTAGTTTATTTATATTGATTAAATACGTAGCTTGAGCCATAATAAACAAACATTAATCTCAATATAGTAACTATAAGATGGGGTTAAAAATTCTAAAAAGTGATTTTTATATGTTAAATAAAACTTTTGAAAAAGTGAATGATCCAAGTGGAGGAGCCAACCAAAGTCGTGTTCGAGATTATAATGAACGACTTGTCTTATCTCTTGTTCGTCGACATGGTTATCTTGCAAAATCTCAAATTGCACGTAGATCAGGCCTATCTGCACAAACAGTTTCAGTAATTATGCGGTCGTTAGAAAACGATGGGCTTTTACTAAGAGGTAAGCCCCAACGCGGGCAAGTCGGGCAACCCTCTATTCCAATGAGCCTAAATCCAAATGGGGTATTTTCGTTTGGATTAAAAATTGGTCGCAGAAGTGCTGATCTAGTTTTAGTAGACTTTCTCGGCCAAGAGTTAGGATCTATCAGCAAGATTTTTGACTATCCCATACCATCAGAAGTTATAGTTTTTGTAGAAACTGGTATTGCTTTTCTGCGAGAAAAATTATCACCATCTCAACAAAAGCGCATCGCAGGACTTGGTGTTTCCATCCCATCCGAGTTATGGAATTGGGCTGAAAAAATTAACGCACCTCAAGATATAATGAATGTTTGGAAAAATAACGACTTTCATTCTAAATTAGAAACTATAAGTAGTTTGCCGGTAAGCATGCAAAATGATGCTACTGCTGCTTGTGGCGCAGAGCTTGTTTTTGGCCATGGTAAAGAATTGGCTGATTTTGTTTATTTTTTCATAGGCACATTTATAGGTGGCGGAGTTGTATTAAATCATGGCTTATATTCAGGGCGAACCGGTAATGCCGGAGCTATTGGACCAATGCCTGTGATAAATAGTGAAGGAGAAACTACAACACTTATCGACCATGCATCTATTTATACACTTGAAATGCGCATGAAAGCAAAAGGCTTTACCCTATCACATCAATGGTCTGAAGATGAAGATTGGGATTCAATTGGACCAATTCTAGATGAATGGATTGAAGATACTGCTAGACATTTAGCTTGGGCTATTGTTGCGTCCTCTTCAATTATTGATTTCCAAGCAGCTGTAATTGATGGGGCATTTCCAAGTATCATAAGGCAAAAAATAGTAGATACTATTCGCCTTGAGATTCAAAAGTTAGACACACGTGGAATCAGTCAAATAAGCATTCTTCAAGGTAAGGTAGGTCGCGGCGCCCGTGCACTTGGAGGCGCAAGCTTACCACTTTTCTCACTTTACCTTCTTGACCAAAATGTTTTGTTTAAAGGAGTCTAATTATGCTAAAAGGTATTAATCCAATACTTAGCCCTGAGCTCCTGGCAATTTTGCGGGCGATGGGTCATGGAGATGAAATCGCTATCGTTGATGGCAATTACCCTGCATTAGAAAATGCTCGTAGACTTATTCGCTTGGATGGTATGAATTTAGTACCTGTTATTGATGCTATATTAAGTGTTCTGCCTGTTGATGATTTTACTGATCAAGCTTTGTTTCGATCAACAGTTGGCGAAAACCCAGAAGAATTGCATGACATACATCAATCAATGCTCATGACTTGCAATAAATATGCCCCAAACAGATCTCTTACCGCATTGGTTGGAGATAAGTTTTATGATCGTGTAAAAGAATGTCATGCAGTTGTCTCAACAAGTGAACCTTGTCTTTATGCAAATTTAATTATCCGCAAGGGTGTCATTTACCCAAGTAAAATGGAATAAAATATGAAACGTTCAATTATCAATAAGATTATTCAAGAATCTGATGAATTTATTAAATCCCATGGATTTAGATTGCCACCATTTGCTTATTTCCAACCTAGTGAACTCGTCGCCCGAAAGCGTGAGTATCAAGCAATTTTTGGGGCACGTTTAGGCTGGGATATCACAGACTATGGCGAAGGTCATTTTGATGAAAAGGGATTATTCCTATTTACTGTTCGAAACGGCTCAATGTCTGATCTAAGAAGTGGTAAAGGCATGTGCTATGCTGAAAAAATAATGATTTCACGTCAAGATCAGGTATCTCCATCACACCGGCATATAATTAAGACTGAAGATATAATAAATCGAGGTGGAGCAACCTTAGCCATAGAAATGTTTGAAAGTGATGCAAATGGTGAGATTGACTTAAAAGCATCTGTGCCAGTATTTTGTGATGGTGTAGCAAAGATGTTCAAGGCTGGAGATATTCTAAGGCTTGCACCTGGAGAAAGTGTAACTCTCTCACCAGGCAATTGGCATAAGTTTTGGGGAGAAAATGGGGATGTACTGATTGGTGAAGTCTCAACGGTAAACGATGATATAACAGATAACGTTTTTGCAGAACCTATTGGAAGGTTTTCAGAAATTGAAGAAGACGTGGATGCAATACATTTATTGGTGTCTGATTATGAGAAATGGGGCTTACTTTAGTTTTTCGGCACTGTATGATCTTGGTAAGGTTTCCGCATAATAACACACATTGGAGATTTTGATATGAAAACTGCTCGATTAAACCGACTGTTCGGAACATCAGGAAACTGTTTTGATGTGGCCATAGATCACGGGATGTTTAATGAAAAGACATTTCTTGGTGGTATCGAAAATATGCAAACTGCTGTCGATATTGTGGCCAAGGCAGCACCAGATGCCATCCAGTTACCTCCAGGCACGGCACCCCTGCTCCAACAGCGCGCTGGCAAAGATCGCCCCGCTTTAGTGTTGCGCACAGATATTGCAAACGTTTATGGCACACCACTACCGCAGCTACTTTTTTCCGAAACGATCGATCAACCCGTACAACAAGCAATCCGTCTAGATGCAACTTGTGTAGTAGTGAACTTACTCAGTCTTCCAAACGAACCTGATGTCTACCGCCAGTGCATTCGCAACATAAATGCTTTGAAGCATACTTGTGATTTGGTATCGATGCCCTTGATGGTTGAACCATTGGTAATGCAAGATAACACCAATGGTGGCTACATGGTGGATGGCGATTTGGACAAAATCCTACCACTTGTTCGGCAAGCGGTCGAATTGGGAGCTGATATTATCAAGGCCGATCCTTGTGTCGATATAAGCCAATATCACAAAGTTATCGAAATTGCGCAGGGCGTTCCAGTATTAGTGCGCGGCGGTGGGAAAGTGTCAGATTTTGAAATCCTAACGCGCACTAGAGAGCTAATGGACCAAGGTGCTCGTGGTATCGTTTATGGCCGCAACGTTATTCACCATGACAACCCCGGGGCAATGACCCGTGCTTTAATGGCTATAGTGCACGACAATGCATCGATCGAAACTGCTATGGCGATAGTAGGTTAAGATCATGAAAACCATCCGCTTTGGAATTATTGGCTGTGGATTGATGGGGCGCGAATTTGCCTCTGCCACTGCACGGTGGTTGCACCTGACCCAAAGCCGAGCGCAGCCTAAAATCGTAGGCGTTTGCGACACAAATGAAGCGTTAATGGGGTGGTTTACGACCCATCTGCCAAGCGTTAAGCAAAAAACAACAGATTTCCGCGAATTACTGAGTAACCCAGACATCGACGCGATTTATTGTGCCGTTCCCCATGTGTTGCATGGCGATATCTATCCACAAATATTGGCAGCTGGGAAGCATCTCTTTGGGGAAAAACCATTTGGCATGGATATGGCCCAAAATAAAATCATCTCGGAGGCAATTTATGATCACCCTGATGTCTTGGTTAGATGTTCTTCCGAGATGCCGTTCTATCCAGGCGCACAAAGGGTTATTGAATTTGTCAAATCCGGTGCTGTAGGTGATATCATTGAGGTGGAATCTGCATTTCTACATTCATCTGACATCAATCCAGACAAGATTATCAACTGGAAACGGATGATTGACGTTAATGGCGAATATGGTTGCATGGGCGACTTGGGAATGCACGTATGTCATGTACCACTGCGTTTGGGGTGGAAACCAAAAACAGTCCACGCAAGCCTTGTTAAACGCGTGGCAAAACGGCCAGATGGCAAGGGAAATATTGTTCCATGCGAAACTTGGGACAATGCCACAATCACTGGACGCGTTACGACGCAAGGTGGAGATTTCCCTTTGGTCCTTAAAACATGGCGCATTGCACCAGGCGAATCGAACACTTGGTCTCTGCGGATTTTAGGAATGAAAGGTTCGGCCTTTTTCACCACTAAATCACCACGCCAGTGGCAGTTCATGCAATATGAACGAGGTGGCAAACAAACATGGCAAACCGAAGACCTTGGTTATCAGTCACTTTTTCCAGCAATTACAGGCGGTATTTTCGAATTCGGTTTTGCCGATGCAATTCAACAAATGTGGGCGGCCTATTTGGATGAGCTTGCAGGGGGTGATGGGAATGGTTTTCCTTGCGCTACACCATCCGAGGCCAGCGATCATCATGCGATCATGACGGCAGCACTGGCAGCAGGCAAGTCTGGTCAGGTTAAAGACGTGGTATACTCGGCGTGAAAAATTCACAGATCAACTCCACCTTGATTGCTGCCAAAAAAACCTTCATCGATAACCGATGGTCAGTGCCAGAATGGACCGAGTGGGAGATTGTGAGACATGAAACGCCATTTGATACCAATAAAACCAAGCTGCAAAATATCATTCTGAGCAGTGATGATTTAACCACGAACATTTCCCTAGAAACTCTGGGGCAGTTCATCATTATCACTGAAGAAGCTGCAGTCCTCCAGCAGCTCTGGAAAGAGGTATGGTAATGACTGTGCAAAGCGGCATTGTATGCGCAGGGAACTGGATTGTAGATATAATCCATGATATTTCGGAGTGGCCTAAGAAATCTGATCTTGTGATTATCACCGACCAAACTATCGGAGTTGGTGGAGGTGGCGCAAATGTTGCATTTAACCTGGCAGCATTGCAAGTTGATTATCCAGTCTGGCCTGCAGGTTTATTGGGCTGTGATACTCACGGTGATTTAGTACGTCGAGCATGCCAAGATGCGGGGCTGCCAGTTGAGCATTTAGGTACAATTACTGAAGTTTGCACAGCACATACCCATGTAATGAATGTAACAGGTGATAGCCGTACATTTTTTTACAACGCCGGTGCCAATGCTCATTTTGACGCGCGCACTTTATCCATGAAGGCCATAGCAGCTCATCGACCAAGCATTTTCTATTTGGGATATCTGAACCTTTTACCACTTTTGGATGCTATGGACTGCCATGGGCGCACTGGAGCTGCTGAACTTTTGGCGCAAGCACGAGCGGCGGGAATGATGACTTGCGTTGATTTGGTATCATCACTAAGCGACACCTACGCCAAAACGGTTATTGGCACGTTGGCAGACATCGATTGGCTGTTTTTAAACGAAGTCGAGGCGTCCCGCGCTACCGGAATCATTTTAAACGGTGAAGAAGATCGTCCTAACATGGCCAGGGCCGCTACCCAGTTGATGTCGGATGGGTTACGCAAGGGATGTGTGCTTCATACACCTAAGTTATCACTTTGGAAAACCATTGAGGATGAACTTTGGTTCGAAGTGCCTCAAATCCCAAAGGGCGAGATCTTAAGCCCCGTAGGCGCCGGTGATGCCTTTGCTACTGGTATAATTCATGGATTACATGAAGGCTGGAGTGCGCACGATTGTATTAGTTTGGGCAACAAGATGGCAGCTGCCTGTTTGCGCGCACCAACAGCGACGGGAGGGATACTAGCGCTAAAAGAACTGTAGTATAAATGTAAATTTATGCTTCTGAAACTAAAAAAAAGGTTGCAGTATTTCCAGACATACGAGACAAGGTATAGGTAGTATTTTTTATTAATATCTCTCTCTTTCCAAAACCCACCTTCGTCAAATGAGCTTCTAAGTAAAGGTTATAGCTTCGCTTATATCAAGACCTCAGCCGAAGCATCACACAAAACACACGTCTGCATCGCACTGAAACAGTGGGATAATTCACAGAATTATAGGCTCGTATGCAATTTGTGAAAGCAGATGGTAGTTAGGGAGAATAGATTGAAACCAGTATTATTGACGCACTAAAAACAATCACAGCATTCGATGAAAACGGTCAACTTCATCAAGATTATGTATTAAGGATATATATTATTGAATTTTTTCACATGAAATATTATGTTTATACAGTTTCTAGTGGAACACCCTTAACTGTAATTCGATGCATAAGACGTTCATATCCTGAATAATCAGCTGTAGCGTAATGTTGTACTAATCTATTATCCCAAATAGTAACCATACCTGGCTCCCAAACTACTCGCGCAGTAAATATTGGTTGAGTAACAAATACATACAAATATGATAACAATGCAGAACTTTCTTCTATACTCCAATTTTCGAAGTGAGTTGTAAAATCACCATTTACATAAACACACGGTTCGCTAGTAACCGGATGTTTTATAATTGCTGGATGCAGTACGGGATCACGAAATGCATCTGGATTGCTTTCTAAGCCAACATTACTTTCATTAAAACTGCTGTCTGAATGCCATGCGCGCAAACTGGTTAACATCTTTTTTAAACCTGGTGATAGTGCTTTATAAGCTGCAGACATTGAAGCAAAATGCGTATCTCCACCATGAGGGGGAAGTTGCCGAGCACTTAAAATAGAACACATAGCAGGAGCCACATCATAAGAATGATCCGTATGCCAAGTGCCTCCAATCACTTCAGTTTGTTCAGCAGATGTTCGAACTTCAGCAATCATTGGGTGACTAGCGACGGGCGTAAAAAAACGATTAACATCTACAGGTCCAAAAAATTCAGCTAATTTAAGGTGATCTTCTGGACTTAAATTTTGATCTGGCATAACTATAATACCATACTCAAATAAAGCAGATCGCATTTCTTCCAAATCTGAATTCGAAGCATTTGAAAGGGACACGCCCTCAAGACGTGCACCGCAATGCCCTGACATTTTTTTAATCTTCCAACTACTCATAATCTGTCCATTGTTCAGTGGAAATATTTTCTGAAATAAATAGTTCAATTTATTATTGTAACTTTAATATAAATTTAACTAACAACAATTTATTTATAGTGTCTAGCCACCCTTAGATTTTGGACCTCATCCAATCATCTGTTATCAATACTTGCATTTCGCAGTTGCAATAGAGGCTCTAGCATACTTGCTCCAGCGATGAAGAGTACACCTGTTATCTCACGAATACCAAAAGGCTCACCAGCCAAAATGGCAACAGATATTGCCCCAACAACAATTTCTGTCATAAATAAAAGCCCTACAACGCCTGGACTGAGGTATTTTGGCCCCCAAAGTGATGCATAAGTACCTGGTAAAATCAAAAGAACCATAAAAGTTAGCATTAGTGGAATTACTGGCACTATTTTATGAAAACTAGGTAAGCTTTCAGGCGATAACAGAACTGCGGCAAATAAAGAAAGAATTAATGACCACTGGAAAAAACCTACAGTTAATTCAATAGTTGAGTGATTTTTGTTTTTTTGAATAAGAACCATAGCAATAGCCCACATGAAGCCTGAGCATAAACCAAGCCAATCACCTAAATTTTGAGGTATAGGAAATTTGGCACCTAATCCAAAAATGGTTAACATTCCAATTATTGCTAATATCATAGCTATAATTCGAGGTGTACTAATTTTATCACCTAAAAAGATACGCCCTAATATTGTCCCCCAAACTGGTGTTAAATAGAAAAGCAATATGGCACGAACAACATCTGTATACACGATTGAAGTAGAATATAACAATAACGCACCACCTGAAATAATGGCAGTTAGCTGCAATTGAAACCCTCCCCTTTTTACGTATTTCCAACGCCAAATCGTTACAGGAACAAGGCACAGAGCAGGAATGAGAAAGTAAACAACAGTGATCCATAAGCCATGAAATCCAGCATCCTCAAGCTCTCGGAGGGGAATCCAAAAAAGCCCCCAAACCGCTCCAGCATACAGGCATGCATATTTTGCTTTTGACTCTATTGATAAATTCATTTGTATCATCCACCTATTAAGCCATGCAAAGTTTTTGTCTCAAGATAATCGTGTAATCTCACCACCTTCACGACCATTACCGGATTGTTTATAACCTTTAAAAGGAGAATCAAATGGTTTTATCGACACATATTAGTTCTATTGCAGAACGTATTCTAAACGAAGAAACATTATCTATACCAGACCGCTCAGAAGTGAATATGATAGAAGTAAGAAGTTTAGCAAAAACCAATGTCATTCCGACACTTAAACGAGTTTTGGACTCTACGAACGTCACAACTAAAAACATCACTCTTAACGGAGTATCATGCCTTGAAGTGAAACCACCGAAAATCAAAGTACCTTGGAGTATCATTTATGGGTTTGGAGGTGGATTTGTCCAAGGCAGCCCAAATGAAGATCTAACTATCGCCGCTCCCTTAAGTGCGAAAATAGGCACTAAAGTAATTATTCCAAACTATCGTCTGGCGCCAGAAAACCCCTGGCCAGCTGCAATCGATGATGGCTTTCAAGTTTATCAAGCTATTTGCAAAAAACCATTTGGCATTGTTGGGGAGTCTGCAGGAGGCAATTTAGCTTTGGCATTAATGTTGCGTGCTAAAAAAGCGGGCCTTCCTTTACCTAGTGCAGCTGCACTTCTTTCTCCTTTTTGTGATCTTGATGTATCGAGCGACAGCCAAACATTTAATAATGGCCGCGATCCATCTTTGACAATACAAAATATAAAAACCGCCATAAAACTTTATGCTGGAGATAATGATATCTCAAATCCAGATATTTCCCCAATCAACGGAACCTATGACAGTAGTTTTCCTCCATGCCTAATTACAACAGGAACGAGAGATTTGTTGCTTAGCTTATCAGTTCGGCTGGCAAGAGTTCTTAGAGATAGCGGTGTCGATGTAGACCTACAGGTTTGGGAAGGACTTTGGCATGTATTTGAATGGCACGATAAGATTCCAGAGGCGGATCAATCCATCAGCAACATCGCAAAATTCCTACAAAGGCATTTAGGACCTGTCTCTTATACACATCTCCGAGCCCACGAGACGTAGAGGAATC
>OJHN01000092.1_pt1 | contig 14976 bp, 10 predicted proteins | sample 1595281 | NCBI WGS metagenome assembly OJHN01 (sample SAMN05416701, study PRJEB24817) | seawater metagenome | isolation source: Sea water | place: Canada:Atlantic | collected 2013-07 | reverse complement strand
TAGATCGCTCGTCGGCAGCGTCAGATGTGTATAAGAGACAGGTATGGTGCTCACTCAGCGAGAGACGGCTGACGATCCTGATACGCACAGGCCGCTCTCTTTCCAGTCGCACAAGTTCACAGACAACGAGAAGGCATTCACGATTCGAGATCAGGAGTGTTTCGGGCTGTACAAGTCGTTACAGCAGTGGCGGCACTTGCTGATGGGAGCTCGATGTGTGGTGCGCACGGACCACAAGAGTCTTCAGTGGCTCATGCGCAACACACACCCTGACGGATCGCGTGTGTCAGGATGGGCTCTCAAGCTGCAGGAGTTCGACGTGGAGATCAAGTGGGTGGAGGGCAAAAACCACATCGCCGCCGACTGTCTGTCGCGCGCATTCAACTGGAGGGACCTCAACGAACAGGTACGGGTGCAGCTCCGACTGGCCTGCGCGAATGGGCGTGTGGGCGCCGAGCTGTGTACAGACATCACGTCGCGGACGCGGCACCAGGCTCGAGGGGAGGGGGAGAAAACGGAGGGAGGTGGGATGGACGGAGAGGACGCAGCGATGGAGAGGCGACTCGACGATTTGGAAGTGATGACACTCGTGGTCGACACCGCCAAAGAGTCACCTGGTTCTCGGACACTGCAAGGCCACCTCAGTCCCAAGTGTGCCGGCAGAGTCGCACTCGTGCTCACCAACATATCGGACGAGGAACAGACTAAGGTGCTCCTCGAGCGGCACGACGACGCATATACGCTACCAGGCTGCTTGATAGAGCGTGACTCGCTCGCCACATACCGTGCACAGTTGATCCAGCACCTCAGCTTGACCTACGGGAACGGCAGCGCAGTGACCAAGGCAGCACGAGCAGCCACCAAGCACAGGACACGGCACGGGGAGGATCACTACTCCATAGTATTCCTCACAGTGATCGGACCCGAGGACATCTACCCCGCAGGCACAGGACTCGTCGATCTGGCAACTGCCGCAGGGGCGGTGAGTGGGGTCGACCTCGAAGCGCTGGAACTGCTACAGTGTGTGTTCAGCGACGACGGCGAGGCAAAAGACTTGAGCGAGTTCCAGCGCAGGGTCACCCAGAAGGTGGGGCGATTCAAGGGCATGGGCTCGGAGGCGCTGCGGTTACGGGAGCTGGCACGGGCTCGAGCAAACATCGCTGAGACGCCTGACGACTCATTGTGGGAGGCGGCGTGCAAGGTACCGCGTATCACGGAGGCACCGACGGGACCCGCGCTGTGCGAGACTGACAGCGACATGCGGATGGCGGTCAAGCTGATGCGTGAACGGCTGAACCGGCATCCAACGGCGTCGGTGTCAGTGGATCTGGAGGGCGAGTTAGGCACTCGGCAATCGCACGTCTCTTTGGCGCAGGTCTGCGTTGACGGAGTCACCGAGGACGAGCCACAGCTCGTGTATGTGTTCGACACACACTGCAATCACCGCATCTTAGCCGATAGAGGGGAGGGCACGCTGGCCGACCTTCTGGCAGACAGCGACGTGGTCAAAGTGTTCCACTGTTGTGGGGGCGACTCCACAGCATTGCAGGAGGAGTACAGCCTGACGGTCCACAACATCTTCGACACTGGCATCGCAGACATGTTGCTCGCACGGCGCCCCGCCGCTGTGATGCGCAACCTGGAGACTGTCATCCGTCACTGGCTGTCCGAGAGCGTCGACGTTCAGATGACCTTCAAGGGAACCATGCAGTTCATACCTGGAATGTTCAACAGGCGACCTCTGAGCCGAAAGCACTTCGTGTACTCCTACGAGGACGTGACTTACTGTAACAGGTTGTACGAGCGTATGCAGCGAGAGTTGCGGCTACAGGACCTGGTCGAGCTCACTCAGGTCCTGTCACAACAACGGGTTCCGAGTAATCGTGTCGACATCAGTAACCCGTCCGCATACCCTCTCAACCTGCGCATCGCAGTGGCACTCGTCGATACCACAGCGGTCGTGTGTCTGCACGCTGAGGACACAGGGCTACACCTTCTACCTAGCGTGGCGGTCACCGACATCTCACCCGTGGCGCAGACAGTGAAGCAGTATGCGCAGCACGCCTGGGCCGTCAGCATGGGGCCGCCTCCGAAGGGAGTGGCTGCTGCTGTCAACGCACGACCACGACGACCGGTCCAGATAGGCGACACACTACTCTTCATAGCAACGGTGGGCAGTTGCCTAGCAACCCTTGCCCCACTCAGCGCGGCTTTGGCGGGTAGCGCTACGGCAGCCACGCACACAGTCGTCGTTCGGAAGCGATCGGAGGAGGGCACGCACAGCAAGGGGGTGCAGGGGGATCAACGGGCTTTGTTCCAGTACCTGTTCATCGAGGCCGATAGGTCACGGCGACGACGCGAACCAGTCGCCAATGTGTTTCACATTGGAACTGAGGGAGTCAACGATACGCAGCACACCCTGAGAGTGCACCTCCAGCTATCCTGTGCGAAGGGTCGAGTGAGCGCCGAGCTGTGCACAGCAATACACCCGGGACATCAGCCAGAGGGTGCGGAGGTCAATATCGTGACTGGCACGACCATGACCAACATGAGGGGTGCGGTCATTGTGCACGACGGCGAGCTTGTACTCACGCTCAACGGAACTGACTTCAGTGTCGAGACCACCTTCCCGTCACACCAAGTTGAGTCTGGTGGCAACGCGAGGGAGGCCGCCATCAGAGGATTCGACCTGATGTGCGGCAGCGCGTTGAGGAGGGGAGGCGACGACGGCTGTCAGCAAGTCTACGAGTCACGCTCGCTATCACCGCAGCTGTCGGTAATGCTCACGAGGGCATTCGAGAAGATGCCCACTATCGGTAAGTGGGGCAACACCGAGTACTTCTGCTGTGTGCTGCAGCCGGGGACACTGCGCAACTTCGCTGGTGCTTTCTACATGGCGCGACAGCCTGTGAATGGCTACCGACTCACAGCCACTCTACAGAAGCGCCACGTAGGCTTCCAGCTCACACGCACTGACACGTCACTCAGGTGGCTACAGGTCTTCGACAAGGCGGCCTTAGAAGCCGCGCTCGCAAGGGCGAGCACGACTGAGTCACACAGCGCAGGAGTTCAGCTAGTGGCAATGGTGCTACACGCGCAGGCTCAAACGGACTCCGACATGACCAGCGAACAGTACACGGAGCGCGGGCGTGAGTCTCAGCATAGTGACGCAGCAGGTGAGTCTAAGAGTGCGGCACCGGAAGGGATGCCACCGCTGGGTGCGGATGGGGACTTCGACATACTCTTCGAGGCTCAGGTGCTTGTGAACTTCGGCTCGTTGGCAGCGGACGCCGCGGATGGAGCGGGTGCGTCTCAGCATAGTGAGGCGAGGCAGCAGCAGCATCCGAAGCAGCGAGCGCCACTCACCAGGCTGGAATTACTCGACGCGCAGATGGAGCATCCCGGCACTCGACAGTTCATAGACTATCTAAGGCATGGTCCTAGTGATGAGCGGCTCAGCAGCAGCACGGGGCTGGAGCAGTCCGAGTTCCATGAGGAAGCTATGGCGTGTGAGCTGGCACATGACGGGGTGCTCCTACGGCGATTGAAGGTGGGACTCCGCATCGTGGTCCCGCCGTCACTTCAGGCGCGCGCTGTGGCGCAGTGCCACGACGGAGCGGGACACTTTGGCCTCAACCGGAGTCTACAGCTACTGAGAGACCGTTTCCACTGGGACGGGGCTCGCCGCATGCGCCAACAGCTAGCTCACCACATCCGCTGCTGTGACGCCTGCCAGCGCACGAACGTGCTACACCACAAGGCCGGAGTGGCCTCGTTGGCGGAGCACGGGGAGTGCCCTGGTGACTGCTGGGCCATGGACGTGTACAAGGCCGGGTCCGAGTCAGGGGGCTACGACTCAGTGCTCGATTTCATGTGTCTGTTCTCACACCTCGTCGTGGCGGAGCCCGTCGACTCACATCTCGATGCGGTGGGTGTGTGCAACATACTCATCAAAACGATCATCAGCACCTACGGGTGCCCCAGCAGCCTGCGGTGCGACAATGCCTCGATATTCGTGTCCGAGGTGACGAGGGCACTGTACAAGGTCTTCGGGATCAACGTGAATCTGTCAGCCGCCTACCACCATCAGTCCATCGGTGCGCTCGAGCGCTTCCACTCGGTGCTTAAGAAATTGTTGGCCGCGCAGCGCATCGCGAGCGGCGTCGACGAGTGGCACGTGCACCTGCCACTGCTCGTGTTGGCCTACAACGCAACGGTGGGCTCGACAGGGTACTCGCCATTCCATGTGATGTTTGGCCGCCAGCCCAATCTGCCAATTGACGCGCTGTCAGGCACGCCGCGCAGGTTACCGACCGAGATGCCCGACTATATCCAGAAGCTACTAGAGCAGATGGGAGTCGTCTGGGATGCAACCTCGCAGGCACTGCTGAGGAATTCGCTGCACTCGATGAAGAAGATGGACCTGCGGTACGACGTGAACGAAGAGTTCCGAGCAGGGGATCTTGTCTTACTGAAGAAGGGTTCGGTCGTGGACAATCCCAAGCTTCATCCTAAGGCAGTCGAGGCGAACGACGGACCCTACGAGGTACGCGAGGTACTCCCGCACGGCAACATCAGACTCACGGACCTCAAATCGAGGCGCATTAAGGACGTCGTCAACGTTGCACGGCTCACACGGTACTTCACTAAAGCTACGGTAGCCGAGGTTGAAGAGTCGCTTCCTCGGCTCGAGCGGCGCTGGGCTGTACAGCGTATCAACAAGCACAGATACACCACTGCAGCGGACCCCTTACTGAGACGCGCCAAGGGGACGCGCGAGATTGAGTACAAGGTCAAGTGGGCGGGTCTTGGTCAGGAGTATGGCAAATGGCTCGCGCGGCCGTACCTCAACGACATCTGGGAGCTGGTGACGGCCTACAACGACAACAATTCGATCGCAGCGGAGTTCGAGCGACCGCTCGCTCTGACGCCCGAGACAAGGGAGCCCCCGCCTAGGCCACCCGTCAGCCAGGAGGCTGCGAAGCTATCTCACTTTCGTCCGACTGACCCGAGTCGGCGGCGAGAGTCCACGGCCAACTCCGCCGCAGTAACACCTGCCACGTCGACTGCAGAGCAGGTGGCGACGAGCAGCGATGCACTCGGCACCACCGTGAGCGAGCCAGGCACGGCCAGTGGAGCTGCTCGTCAGCCACAGCAGCAGCCGCCAGTCGAGGAGGGCGCGAGCATGGGGGATGCAGCGCATGCAGTGCGCGCGGCAGCGCGGGAGGTGAAACGGGCTGCGTGGCTGCAGCAGGAGCGCGCAGCAAGGGAGGCTAAGGCGCAGCGGTTGCGTGCGACGGCGGCGCGCGAGTCACCGACGACGCTGGTGGTGAGGCGAGTGGGGGCTGGGAGAGCATTCACACAGTGGCACCTAGTGCCCATGTGTCACCGAGTGCCGCGAGTGCTTGCAGCGCAGGTACCCTCGGAGACGGAGCAGGGTACTGTGAGACTCATCAGCGGCGGTGGTCGCGTGTTCCGAGTGGGACGCGCGGCAGCCCGTCTGTCAGGCACGATCAAGGCGATGATGGACGGTGGGTGTAGGGTCGAGGGCGCAACCGAGGACGAGTTCACCTTCGCAGAGATCGACGACACCCTGATGGCAGAGGCAGTGCGCTACATGGAATACAAGCTGCAGCGGCAGCGCAAGGGGTACACGAACACCTTCGACATCGTGCCAGGGCAGGAGGTCGCGCAGTTCCGTGCGGCCTGCTACTTGGACCTCTGAGCACCCCAGCGAGGCTGACGTCGTCAACGACGAACGAGTACATCAACAAGACGACAGGGAACGACGACATGGGCACCCCCCTGTCCATGCGTATCTGGCGAGCGGCGGCGGTGGCGCCTCTTCGACAGTGCCGAAGGGACGCACGAGAGCAGCACCGTCACCGTATAGCCGGGCCAGAATACGCGAAAAGGAGGCAACGACTACAACCTGATCCAACCCCAGGGCGCCATTTCTGGAGTCACTGAGGCTGTGCGAAACTGCCAATGTGTTTCACATCGGAGCAGAGACATGCATGCCAAAGGACTCGGCAACGGCGACCATGCAACACCCCGTGAGCTCAATATGGAGGGATTGCAGGCTCGTTCAACAAGGGAGCCCAGCCCGGCTACTGCCCTGGTCGCACATGGATCGACCAGGGATGTTATACACTCGACTCCCACCGCGACCCCAGAAATGGTACAGGACGCGGAGCATGACCGAGATACAACCACGAAGTTTTATTGAGCATCAACCTGGGTGCCAGTACCACTGGCATTCCTAACGAGGACTTCGGGCCAACCGAACGAGGACCTTAGCCAGGTCACTACCTGGGAAGGATCAGACGCCCCGACGACGAGTACATCAACAAGATCGACGGGCACATTAGGGAGCGGCAATGGCCACAGTAACACGACCCAGCGTCGCGTGGACACGTAAGACCGACCCCGCCCGCATTCCGCAACCGGATCGGGTAAGCACCACCACTACGAGAATGGAGCGCGACGACAGGACGCGCCATACGGCAGGCGCAGCAACGGCGCCGCGTCGATCAAACAGGAGGGACGACGCGAACAACGGGATGATGAGCGTGCGAAGGGTTGCAGCCGCCTCAGGAGAGCAGCTGGGTCGAGTAGCGCTCCGAGCACTTGCCGAGGCGCAGGGCAGGGCTCCGCTCATCATCTCCGGAACGACGACGAGGGCGGGCTTGGACTTACTGGCAACCGCCTGGAGCGATTTCGTGGAGACCGACGACGAGACTTACTGTACTAACCAGGGCTGCCCCTCCGATGGGCCCGACGGGTCTTGTAACCACGGGTACTGCACGCTGGCGGAGGTATGGCGCCACCCGTGGCGCATCGAGACTGAGCTGAGCACCAAGAGCCGGCCCAAGAAACGACCGCGCTCGGCCAAGGGCAGCAACCCGATCAGCAAGTTCATGCGCACCGAGCGATACTCCCAGGCTGCAGCGGGGTTCGCACAGCTGCAACGGCAGCTGCACGACTTCGCGGTGACCACAGCGGGCTCAGGGTGCGCCGTGGTGAGACCAGCGTTCATCACGGGTGCCATCGCGAGGGGCATCGGCAGCGGAGGTGTGCCTTGCAATACGCATCGGGACGCGTATCACAACATCGTGCTCGTGCTGACAGGGCGCAAAGTCTTTTACATTGCGCGCCCCGAGACATTCGAGAACGAGGCCGATTGGCGGCGAGGAGGGGACGAGAATGAGCGCTTACTGGCTCGCCCGCTCGATGGCACCGCCAAGGATGTGCCAGCAGAGTGGTTCCGAGCTGAGCTGGGGCCTGGCGACATGCTCTATCTCCCCCTGGACTGGTGGCATGCAGTGCTCAGCGATCCTCACACCGTGATGACGAACGTCTGGACGCAACGAGTGACCAGGCACGCGACACGGGGCGCAGCTGTGGCGGCCCAGAACATCGAGGACAAGCAGAAGTGACGGCCCGAGAGCACCGGCTCGTCAACAACGAACGAGGACAACAAGGCGAACGAGAACAACGGAACGGCGGCCTGAGCGCGCACATACATACCCTGTGGGCATTGCCCACCGGACAACCACTACTACTACTACTACGCATGCACATGGGGCTACATGGGACACATGGGGAATCATCGCGACAGGCTGGCCAACCTGACAGCGCGCGAGAGCATGGGGTGTCGATTGCTGACCGACACGTAACGACCTGCTCAATGGGGCTCGCGGTGCGAGAGAATCCCGGCATTGCATGGGGCGGCGCGTTGTGCACAAGAATAGGCACGGGCGACGAGTCGCTCTTAAACTCAGACTGGGGAGCCAAGCCCGATGGTGGATAGCATGGCGCACCCGAAGCCATCAGTCATGGTAACATGAGGCTGAACTCACCACGACGGGGCAGTGACGATGGGGACACCACCGAGGAACACAGCGCGGGCCGCACGCACGGTACGGCGACTACTGGACGATGCCTTGACAAAACGCGAGTGCGTTCGCTGCATAGTTCAGCGTGCCGGCAGTGCACCCGCGCTGCACAAGATACCAAGCCACGACAGGTGCGGCATCACGTCTGCCGCAACCCTCGTGGGACTAGTGTCCAAACAGGATGGCGCACGCAGTGCAGCCCGCAACGACACGCGAACGGACCTACAAGTCACGATCGCGCCGACACCGACACCGACACCGACACCGAGACCAGGATGGCGCACGCAGTGCAGCCCGCAACGACACGCGACCGGACCTACAGGTCACGATCGCGCCGACACCGACACCGAGACCGAGAACACCGAGAATAACTAGTACGACGGGTACGACGATATCGCGAGCGAGACCGACGACTTAGACTACCGACGACCAACCAACCGAGGGCGGCCCATGATGGAGGGGCACACTAGCTTCGGCAGTGCCCCATGAGATCCGGAGCAATCACCGACCCAACCGTCGTACTCGACGGACGAACTACAACTGCGTGACGAGACACTGTAACGTCACGCATCAACCAACTAATAACAACGAATACTACAACAGCAGCTCGCGACTACAGCCGCCAGAATGGGTTCTCTCAGCATAGTGATGTGATGAGCCGCGCCAGGTGGCCCGGGGCCATGTGACTCGCGGGGCAAGCTATACAAGAGATGTTACGATTCACTGCGGCGGGACGCGTGACTCGCTATACGATACACTACGATACACTACGGGACGCTGGACTCGGCTACTGAGAGTCATGCACATGGGCGCGCCTCATGTGTATGTCCGGGCTCGGGCGGCTGGGCCGCGTGTGCGCGATGGGATGCGGCGGGCTGCGCGGGGCGCGGCGTGGCGGCGACTTCGCGAGGGCGCGATGGCGGCTGCCCTCTCGCCGGGTGGGACTCATCTCCGAGGGGGTGCCCGATGGAGTACTTGGTGACGGTCGGTTGTTCACCTGCCGGTGCGGGGCAGCTCAGCTAGGGAGCCCGCAGGACGCCCCTAGCTGGAGCGGACTACCTAAGCAACTCGGGCACGCGCGTCCGCGGGCACATATGCCGGCAAGACCAGTTTCCCCCGACGCTATCATGGGCGTGCCTCGCCTGTTCGAGGCTTGGGCGGCGGGCCTTCAGGGGGCCGCAGCCCGCTGCCAGGCCACCCTCTCAGCGCCATCGAGGGCGCCAGGGCTCACGAGGTTGGCGATGGCACAATGCAGCAGTTGATGGAGGTGGCCCGAGGTGGTGTCATCTTCATCGTCGTCCTCAACAGCCGTGCTCCGACTCGCGTTGACATGGGCGGCGAAGGACTTGAAGAGCTTGAACGGGGCGCGGTGGCAGGGCGCCTTGGCAGCTGAGCACCGCTGGGCACAGGATGGGTGCATGGGGAGGCCGCATGCGTGGGCGACGGGCTGGTAGACCGTCTTGCCCAGGTGGCGCTCGAGCCGGCACAGACCCGTCGCGGTGAAGGGGCAGTAGACCTCGCCTTGCACCACCTTCGCCTCGCACATCTTCTCCAGCACCGGTTGGAGGATCATGTACGCCTGGCCCTGATCCAGCACTCGATGGTCATGGTCATCACGCCAGGGGTCGAAGTCCTCTTCCTCGATCGGGCCAGACTCGTTGAAATTGACGATGCCTCCTTGACGATCATCGTCACCTGGGGTACCTGCGGCAGAGACGGCAGGCAGACGGCAGTCAGCAGGGGGACCAGACGACAGGTGCACACGCAGTGAGCATACATACCTGTGACGACGGCGACATGGGCTCGACGCTCGGTGTGGGTGGTGGTGTTTTCATGACGGGCGTCGTCACGTTGGGTGCCTGCGACATCGAGGGCAGACAGGTCAGAGTGTCAGTCATGTCAGGGAACGAGGGCATCACACGCAGTGAGCATACACCTGAGGCAATGCGACGCGCCACTCGACGCTTATTCTTCCGGATGTTCTTCTCCCATCCCCATTGGGAGCGATCCCCTCGCTCTCGCGGTGGGCTTCCTTCGCGCGAGGCCCTCAGGCCGTCAGAGCGGGGCAGAGCAAAGAGGGATGGCTTGTGCATTCGACGTGGTTTTGTGGAGAAACCTCCAGGGTCATGATCCAGATTTAGATACAAACCCATTCACTATTGGCTAAACTGAATCTAGAGTTTCGTGGGCTCGCATGGGACAGATCGACGCAACTGCACCTCAGCGCTCGTGATGTTAGGAATCCATGGCATATAGGGGAATCCACACCACATTAGGAAGGTTTGTGCTCCAACAGCGACGTGTTTCGAAGCCTCTCCCGCGTCGTGTCCATCAGGACGCCTCTAGACCGTGTCCAGTCTGAATGCTGGCTTGAGAGAGAGAGATGAGTAACACAGGCATCGAGAGTAACACACACACAGCCACACGGCTGGATGACGACGACCCCGTCCCGGGTCAGGACAGTCCGGCTCACGACACCACGCTGTTGCCTTCGGGCATTGAGAATCCAGAAGCAGACGAGTCAGTCAATCGCTGCAGTCAATCGCCAGATGCATACATCCCGTTCGACACGGTGCAGGACTGCGGCGCGCGTGGGACGAGCAGAGCTGGCGCTGCCTTCAACGACACCGAGCTGATGGAGCCCCAGGACGGGCCAGCCACCGTCGGCGTACGTACAAGATTCGCATCCCTGAATCCAGACAGGGGGGGGAGACTGGTCCGAGGACGGGTCCCAATCCAGCGCCGATCGCCAACGGGCGTGGCCGCGCCAAGGATTACAACTGAGACCGACAACAACACCCAACGCGTTGCCCGTGATTCACGCGCAGCGCCTCACACGACGAACGAAGAGATGGAGGAGCCAAGGGTTTTGGAGCAGATGGAGGCTTCACTCTCTCTGGCGACGAGCGCAAGGCGCGGTGCCGAGGCAGCGGAAGGAGCCCCGAGAGGCAACAGTGCCACCGGGCACGACAATGCGAGCCTGGACGGAGTGCGTGCGGTCCGGGAGTCCGAGGACGTCGGCGACGCGGTAGAGGCATCGAGGGCAGAGGGTTCCAGTCGCCGTATGGCAGGGACACCGCCAGACCACCGAGGAGGAGATGAGAGCGCACACCGCGTGAGTGAGCGCGAGAACCGCGATCGCCACGACCGAGCGGCAGCTGAACGAGCAGGTGGGCTTGCTCTCGCTCCGGCTGGCCGAGCAGATCGCGATCGGGACGGTGCGGGCAACCTGGCGGAGTATGAGCGAATGGACAGCCAGCGATGCGTGTCGGGCGTGTACGGCGGCAGTCGCCGCCAGTCCGCGGAGCCCGAGAGCGCCGGCGTGGGGGCCGTGAATCCGACGTCGGGGGACGGGCGACGCCAGTTCGCGAGCGAGGAGTGCATCGGCCACATGCCCAGAGCGGGGTCCATTGTTGTCGGCACCGGCGCGGGTGAATCTGTTCTTGTGATGGGGGCTTCTCGGACCGATCCCTTCGATGCATTCAGCGACATTCGGCGCCCGACCGTGGGCACCAACAGCGTCGGCGCGAGGGTCTGGACGCCTGCGTCGGGTGATGGGGCGAGTCGGACTGGTCGAGCGGTCTCTTCGGCAGGGGAGGCCCGGTCAGCGCAGCACGAGCGTCGCGGAAGCGAGTACAGCAGCGAGGACTCAGACGAGCAGGAGCCTGACGTGAGTCGTGGAGTTCGCGATCGATACCACGCGCACGGAACCACAGCGAAGGAGGAGGCTCTGCGCGGCGCTGAGGAGAAGTTGAGGCGACAGGCGCTGCAACTGGAGGCGTACCGCAAGCGGGACCGAGACGCGGCCTCGGCGGCAGCGGAGCGACACACTGTTGCGGCAAACGAGGAGGAGGCGGCGAGGGATCGGGCTGAGAAGCAGCGGCATCGACGCGAAGCGGTCTCCAAGCGCATTCAGGACATGGTTGATCGGCAGAGCCTCCTGCTGAGCGCGCTCCCGGTGATGTTGAGAGCGGAGGCCGACCAGTTTACGTCGGTCCTGGCGTGTGCGGGTCTCGACCACCTCCGTGCGCTCGATCTGGTGCGGGACGCACACGAGCAGTACGGGCCGCTTATCGCAACATCCGCGATGACACGGTTCAGCCGTGAGGTTGGGCTGATGTCTACGGCCGAGGTCGAGTCCATCGACTGTGGCGGGATGTGGGCTCGGGTCGTCGCGGGTGCAGTGATCGCACAGGGTGGAAGTGCGCAGCAAGGAGGCCAACAGAACACGCCTCGGAGAGTTGTCAGCACTCGGCGACGGGCGGGAGTGTCGCAATCGTGGCCAAACAGCGGGGACTCGGAGCGTGAGAGCGCCGAGTCCATGGCGCACGAGATGGCCGTCGAGGCGCTCACGCGAGCTTCAGGAGTCACTCGCGTCACCGCCGAGGAGATGTTACGGCGAGGGCGAGGTGCCACTCCCAGCAGCGACGAAGTGCGTGCTGCGATCGCGGCGGCGGGGACGGCACCATCAACGGCACCGCAGTCGAGTGTGCCAGCGGGCCAGTTCACAGCCGCAGTACAGTCGCTGCCTTATTTAGGGTTTAACGTCTGCAGTGATGGTGCCGTCACCATCCCTACGATTGCACCCGAGCCACGGGTGCCCGGGGTGGAAGTGGTGAGCGCCACCCGAGTGCAGGTCACACTAACGAACGGCAGGGTGTGCATCGATTGGCCGGAGTGGTACACGGGAGACCTGAAGACAGGACTGCGGTTCGCATCGATGCGTAAACCCCGCGCGTTCTGCGACGTCGTAGCGCGAGTGCCGCTGGGAGGCTACAGGCTACGGCAGATGGTGGAGAAACCGGTGAGCGCGAAGGACATCATGGCCTTCTTCCCGACGATGGCCCACGACTCCAACGGGTACAGCGTGTCTCGGGCACCACTTTTAGAAGAGCTGCTGGGCTACTGGGTGTCGGTCATCTACGACTCGGCCCCGCAGGACGTGAGAGAGGGAGCAGCATCGGACATCGCGAAGCGATTGGTGCAGGCTCTATGCTTGCACCCGCTCTTCAGGAATCGCAGCAGCATGTTGCGCACGCTGCTCTCAGCACCGAGTACTTCGGCGGCGATCATTCAGGCGTTCCACATCGCGGACGAGGTCTACGTGACGCCCGTCGTCTATGCGGCTGCGAGCGGGGCCCCCCGATTCGATCACAGAGTTTGGCTGATCGGCGAGTCGGCGTCCGACTTTCTGACGGCGCTCATCGACTTGGGGCGTCTCGAGAACAAGGAGAGCATCAAGATCTGGGAGGTGTTTGGGGCTCGGTGCGTGGAGCGTCAGAACGACGGGGCGGTGCTCAACACCGAGGTTGTCAACGCGGTCTGCGATAGGTTCGTCAATCAGCTGCGGACGGGAGATGGCGTCGATCTCGAAGGACTGAAGATGCAGCTTCGTTTCGACACAATGGGCACCACGCGGCTGACTGCGAAGCAGTCGCGGTCGTCGCTGCCGCGGGGTCAGACGGGCCAAGTGCTCACTGTCTCAGAGCTGCAGGACCTGGCGGCGATGCACAACCTGAGTCTCGTCACGTGCGAGGGGACCGACGAGCAGGACGGCCACAACGACGGGAGTGGACAGGTCTTCTACGGAGCCGGCGATGGCGCGCGGCGGCCGGCGGAGGGTCGGAAGCCGAGGGGCAAGATCGTGGCGGGACCGGCCGATCTGCAGTTGTGGGCCAAGCTGGGGCTGTGCTCACAGCAGACCGCGGACGAGTCGACATGGAACCATGAACGCAGCGATGGCATGTTCGGGAAGGAGTGCCCAGGGTGTGGCGGCATCGGGACAGATGGCAAGCCGGTATTCACTGACGAGGCCAGCTTCAAGGAGTTGCGGGAGGCCAACGGCGGCGTGCCGCCTTACGCGCAAAAGGGACAGCCGCAGAAGCCACCCCCGGAGGGCACCGTCGTCGTCCACCACAAGAACCTCTGTTTCGGGTGGTGGTTTAAGGCCGTCAAGAAGGTGGAAGCGGGCGATGTGGATCCGTCGGCTCTCGTTCCGCTGAGCAAGGAAGCGTTCGAGGCCCGACTGGCAGCGGACAAGGCGAAGGGCGCGACGGGCCAGTGAGGTGGGCCGGCGGTGGATGGGGTTTGGTCGACCGCATCCCACAGCCAGCGGGCGTCACGAACGGGAGTCGGCAGGAGGGGCGAGGGAGCAGGGGAGTGTGAGCAGGGGAGTCATCTGTGCGAGCAGTGGGGCGACGAGGTAGGGGTGTATACAGTGGAGCAGACCGAGGGTGAGCCGCGCGTGGCGGGGCGGACGGCTCGGTGGGGTACGGCGCGGGTGGAGTTGCGTTTGGATGGGGCGACCTGCCCGGGCTCGCTGTCGGCGGTGGTGGACAGACGGAGGAGCAATGCGGCTGAGAAGGAGCGGGAGAAGAATAACGTGGAAGCTCGGGTCTACGGATCCGGAGGGGACAAACCAACGCACCCTACCCAGGTAACGCCAAGAGCCTGTGAGGCGTCAGTGGTACCTACTGCAGGGCCTGACGACCGATACGCAGTGCGGCCCCTGGGACTGGCAATGCAGATGGCATCCTCCGGTGAGACTGACGAACCCCACGCTCCTGAGCACTTGCCTGCATCCGAGGACAGGCTGGCGGAGAGCTCGACGCAGCCGACAGAGGCCCAGTTGGAAGCGCCGCACGGGCCGTCCTGGAGGGCACGGGTGCAGAAAGGCAAGGGTCCTGGCGGCAAAGGGCTCAGCGGAAAGGGAGGCAGACTCGGGGGGCGCGGGGTCTCGCGGCAGCAGTTTCCACCGGCACTTTCGATGGTGGCGGAGGAACCGGCAGAGACACCGGCTCAGACAGCCGCACCGGGCCCTGAGTGCGCGGAGTGTGACCCAGTGGAGGCGGTCTACTCCGCAGAGGCGGGGGACGAGGTCATTGACTTGGACACCGAGCACATGAAACCGGCCGTGCGACAGGAGGTACCGATCGAGTCAGTCGAATCCGACACAGCACGGGCCTCCGAGACCATCGGTGAGCTGACTACCACGGCACTGCCCAGCGGGCCGATCGACGCACTGGCGGCGCCATCAGGGGCGCTTGCGGCCCTCGGACTGTTGCCGAGAGTCCCTGAC
>OJHN01000081.1_pt1 | contig 16055 bp, 18 predicted proteins | sample 1595281 | NCBI WGS metagenome assembly OJHN01 (sample SAMN05416701, study PRJEB24817) | seawater metagenome | isolation source: Sea water | place: Canada:Atlantic | collected 2013-07 | reverse complement strand
AGATCGCTCGTCGGCAGCGTCAGATGTGTATAAGAGACAGGTGTAAATCATTATTAGTTCCCGATAGAGCCTCGATAGCTTTTGGTGATGGTCCTAATGGATTTTCATTACTAGCGAGCTTTACAACTCTTTCAGGCTGGTATTCTGCAACAACATCATCAATAGACCTCCCCGCTTCATATGGATGAAGATCTGATATGCCTTTATTTAGATGATCTAAAAGAGTTGTCATACATATTGAGGATACGATCCTAAAATTCTAACCAAAGCACCGCTATCGGAAACCTCTTTAATAGCTAACTTTAATTTTTGATCCTTTTGATGACCTTCACAATCTATAAAGAAATCATGTGAATTAGTGTTACCTCTTGAAGGACGGGTTTCAATCTTGCTTAAATTAATTTTTCTTTTTTCGAAAGGTCTTAATACCTCCATCAAGGCACCTGGTTTATTAGCAGTTTGAATTAAGAATGATGTCTTATCTTTTCCTGTTTTTCCAATATCATTTTGGCCTATCACCAAGAACCTAGTTTTATTATTAGAGTAATCTTGGATATTTTTTTTCTGTAAAACAAGTTTATACTTGTCTATGGCAAGAGAATTTACTATGCATAAAATATTTTTATTATCTTTAGCATATTGAGCTGCAACTGCTGAGCTTGGCATTTCCAATCTCTTAATAGAGCCAATATTTTTTTCTATCCACTTATTACATTGTCCAAGCGCTTGAGGGTGCGAGGCTATAGCAAAAGCATCCTTTAGGTCAAACTTATTACCAGATGCTAATTGATGATCTATATTGAGATATATTTCACCACTTATAGAAATATTCTCATTATCAGCTAAGCAATTTAAAGTTGTATTTATTACTCCCTCTGAAGAGTTTTCAACAGGAACAACTCCAAGGTCTGAATCTTTATTAATTACTTGGCTAAATACATCATCAATTGTTGGTGATGACATTCTAGAAACCAGAGAACCAAAATGACTATGAACTGCTGCTTCAGAATGAGTTCCCTCTGGACCAAGATAAGCAATTTTTAAGGCTTCCTCTAAAGATAAACATCCAGAAATTAATTCTTTAAAAATACTCTTTACTTTCAAGTTTGATAATTCACCTTTTTCGTTATCTTTTAAGATGTTTCTAAGTATAGATGCCTCTCTATCAGGCTTATAAAATGATGTATTTGGACTAGTTTTTGATTTAACCTTCCCTATAGCAACAGCAAGAGAGGCTCTCTTTTGAATGAGCTTTAAAAGGTCCTTATCAATTTTATCTATTTTGGACCTAAGTGTTTTAAGACTTTCCTTAGTCATTTTATTTAACCGTGTTTAGCTTCAAAGACTTTCATAAAGTCTACTAGCTGATTAACTCCTTCAACAGGCATAGCATTATATATACTAGCCCTCATTCCTCCAACAGATCTATGTCCTTTAAGGTTTAGTAGTCCTTCTTCTTCACATTCTTTAAGAAACACACTATCCAAATTTTTATCCGCAAGAATAAATGGGATATTCATTATAGATCTATTCTCTATGTTAACCGGATTAGAGTAAAAACTTGAGTTGTCTATGTAGGTATATAAAGTTTGAGCTTTAGTATGATTTTGCTCTTTAAAAAATTCTAGACCTCCGGATTTCTTAATCCACTTAAATACTTTGCCAGCCATGTACCATCCAAATGTTGGCGGTGTATTTAACATAGAATCTGATTCAGCATGCTTAGAATATCTCAAAATATTTGGGAGATCTGGATTATCAGCTTCCATAAAGCTCTTTTCAGCTATAACCATGGTTAGTCCAGCTGGGCCAATATTTTTTTGTGCGCCTGCATAAATTAATGAGAATTTAGAAACATCCATCGGCTCACTAAGAATTACTGATGACATATCTGCTACCAAGGGCTTCTCAAGATCAGGGACATTATGAATAGCCACCCCTTGGATTGTTTCATTTGGGCAATAGTGAACGTATGCGGATTCCTCAGATAAGTTCCAATTTTTTGGGTCTGGGGCATATGAAAAATTTTTATCTTCCGATGATGCAATGGTATTTACTTCAAGAATTTTTGATGCTTCAGAAATAGCTTTTTTGGACCAAGTTCCAGATAAGACATAGTCGGCTTTCTTTTTTATATGTCCAAAGTTCATTGGCACAGTAGCAAATTGCTGAGTAGCTCCTCCTTGAAGAAAAAGAACATCATGACTATCAGGAATATTTAATAAATCTATAAAATCTTGCTTGGCAGTTGTTGCTACTTCATCGTAAATTGAAGATCTGTGACTCATTTCCATTATCGACATGCCAGAATCACCCCATTCAAGAAGCTCTTCCTTAACCTCAGCTAAAACATGCTCAGATATTACCGCTGGACCAGCGCAAAAATTCCATTTACGCATTAATCTTCCTCTTGATTTTGATCACCATCTTCATCATGATCTTCTTCATTTGGAATCGTCACACATTCAATTAGTTTTTCTCCATCCTTCGGAGAAATAATCTTTACACCCTGGGTATTTCTACTTAATGTCGGAACTTGAACTACAGATGTTCTTATCATTGTGCCTTTATCACTTATCAGCATAATACCATCCTCATCTTCAACCAAGGCAGCTGCAACCATAGAGCCATTTCTTTCACTAGTTTTCATAGAAATGACACCTTGCCCACCTCTATTATGGGAAGGAAAGTCTTCTAAACTTGTTTTCTTACCGTATCCATTTTCAGAAACACACAAGATTGTTTTTAAAGGATCACCGACCATCAATGAAATTAGTTTTTCATCTTTTTTAAGCGTAATTCCTCGAACACCTCTGGCTGTTCTGCCCATATGTCTTACATGTGACTCATTAAATCTAATAAGTTTTCCAGATGAGGAGGCTAGTAAAATTTCGTCATTTCCAGAAGTAATTGCCGTTCCTACTAATTGATCATCCTCATCCAATGCAATCGCCTTTATACCTGACTTATATTTCTTAGCGAATAGACTCAGATTTGTTTTTTTAGTTGTGCCTTTTTTAGTTGCCATGAAGATAAATTTATCTTCAGAGAATTCAGTAACTGGCAAAATATCACTTACAGATTCATCATCATCTAGGTTCAACATATTTACCAAAGGTCTTCCTTTAGAAGTTCTGGATGCAACAGGAATTTCATAAACCTTCAGCCAAAATACTTTGCCTTTAGTTGTGAAACATAATATCTGCATATGACTACTTAGAACATAAAGGTTTTGAATTAAGTCCTCTTCCTTAACTGCTGCTGCTGCTTTTCCCTGACCGCCTCTTCTCTGCTCTCTATACTCATCTAGAGGTTGTGTTTTTGCATAACCGCTTCTAGAAACAGTAAGAACTCTCATTTCTTCAGGTATAAGATCTTCATTGGTGATACCTCTTCTTGTATCATTTATTAATGTTCTTCTTTCATCACCGAAATTAGTTTTAATTTCTTCGAGCTCATCAATCATTAATGTTTGGAGTGTATCTTTGTCATCTAAGATTTTAAGTAGATCAATTATTTTAGAAACGATGTCTGCAAATTCATTACTTAGATTATCTTGTTCTAGTCCTGTCAACCTTCCAAGTCTTAGTTCTAAGATAGCCTTAGCTTGATCGGCAGATAATTTATATTTTTTACCATTAATACCAAGATTTTTAGCAAGACCTTCTGGCTTACAAGCATCCCCGCCAACTTTCTTTAAAATTGCCTCTACAGGACCTGCTTTCCAATCTTTATTACATAATGCTTCAGCGGCTACTTTTGGATCTTTTGATTTTTTGATTATGGTAATAACTTCATCTATATTTGCTATAGCTACCATTAATCCTTCTACTATATGCCCTCTTTCTCTAGCTTTTTTGAGATCATATTGTGTTCTTTTTTTAATTACATCTTTTCTATGCTTGACGAATGCCTCAAGCATTTCTTTCAGGTTTACTTCCTTAGGTTGACCATCCACAAGAACGGTAAAGTTAATACCAAATGATTGTTCTAATTGAGATTGAGCAAATAGATTATTTTCTAAAACCTCTACTGATTCACCTTTTCTAACTTCTATAACAACCCTTAAACCATCTTTATCAGACTCATCTCTTATTTCGGTAATACCTTCAATTTTTTTATCTTTTACTAACTCAGCTATCTTTTCTAGCATCCTAGCTTTGTTTACCATATAAGGTATTTCATTAATTATTAGAGATTGTTTTCCTGATTTCTCATCCTCTTCTATAGAAGTGTTTGACCTTGTATGAATGATGCCTCTTCCAGTTTTATATGCATCATATATACCAGACCTTCCATCTATAGTCCCACCTGTAGGAAAGTCAGGTCCTGATATATCCTTAATAAGGTCATCAATTGTTAGCTCAGGATCTTTAATAAGATTAATGCTTGCATTAAGAACTTCTGTAAGATTATGAGGAGGTATATTAGTGGCCATACCAACAGCAATACCCGACGAGCCATTTACTAATAAATTTGGTATTTTAGTTGGTAAAACATCTGGGATGAACTCACTACCATCATAGTTAGGAGAGAATGAAACTGTTTCTTTTTCAAGATCTCCATACATCTGATCGGTTATTTTGGCCATTCTTACTTCTGTATATCTCATAGCAGCAGGAGGATCGCCATCAATAGAGCCAAAGTTACCCTGGCCTTCAACAACTGGATATCTCATGGAGAAGTCTTGAGCCATTCTTACCATGGCATCATATACAGCACTATCACCGTGAGGGTGATACTTACCAATAACATCTCCTACAACTCTGGCAGATTTTTTATAAGGTTTGTTATATGAATTTTTAAGATCATACATAGCGTAGAGAATTCTTCTGTGAACTGGTTTAAAGCCATCTCTTATGTCCGGAAGAGCCCTGCCATGGATCACACTTAGGGCATAGCTGAGATAAGACTGTTTAAGCTCATCTTCTATATTTACTGAAATTATTTCTTTTGCAAAATCACTCATATATTAGGTTTTTTTATGTAAAAATATTATGGAAAATATGTCCTTAATTTAAGGATTATTTTAGCATAATTTATATATGAATTACTCTTTAAATTCAGATACTAAACCGCCAATAGATTCTTTGGCATCTCCAAATAACATTCGGGTATTTTGCTTAAAAAATAAAGGATTTTGCACGCCAGCAAAACCAGATGACATAGACCTTTTAAGAACAAAAACTGTTTTGGCATTATGAACTTCTATAATTGGCATTCCATAAATTGGACTTCCTGGCTCTTCAGTTGCTGATGGGTTAACAACATCATTGGCACCAATAACAACAGCTACATCTACAGCATCCATTGTTGGATTAACGTCATCTGGTTCAGCTAAAACGTCATAGGGGACGTTAGCCTCAGCCAATAATACATTCATATGACCTGGCATTCTCCCAGCAACAGGATGAATTCCGTACTTCACCTCTGTTCCATTAGCTTCAAGAAGCTCTCCTAGCTCTCTTACGACATGCTGAGCTTGAGCAACAGCCATTCCATAACCCGGGACAATAAGAACAGAGCTAGCGCTCTCTAAAATTAAATACGCATCTCCAACACTTATAGGGCTCACCTCGCCCTGTTCTTCTGAAGATGTGCTGGTTGATGAACTTGCATAACCAACAAATAGAATATTAGTAATTGATCTATTCATTGCCTTAGCCATAATAATAGTCAAAATTAAGCCACTTGCTCCGACTAAAGAACCAGCAACTATCAGCACATTATTAAGGAGAAGAAGTCCTGCGAATGCTGCTGCAATTCCCGATAATGAATTTAATAAAGAAATTACAACTGGCATATCTCCTCCACCTATCGGCAATACAAAGCCAATTCCAGCAAGAAGAGTTAAAACAAGAAGAACTGTAAAGAAATCAAAATCTAATATCGGCATAACGGGTTGGACTATGCTATATATTAAAAATATCAATGATGTATAAAAAACTGTTGTAAAGATCTTTGTAATTATTGATGTTTTAGCTATTTTTATTTTCTCTGAAAGTTTGCCGTATGCAATCAAACTTCCTGTGAAAGTGACTCCGCCAATAAATACTGTTATGACAATTAAGATATGTTGGAATAAGCTATCAGGTATAGAATTGAACTCTGACCAAGCTATAAGAAATGTTGCGAGGCCTCCGAAGCCATTAAACAATGCGACCATTTCTGGAATAGAAGTCATTTTTACTTTAAGAGCTATTGATGAACCAATTATTGCACCCAAGGCTATTCCAATTAAAAGGATTAATGGATCAATAACGCTAACTACAGTTATGGCAACAGCAATAAACATTGCAAAAGCTGATAAGAAATTACCTTTAACTGCGGTATCTTCTTTGCCAAGCATTTTGATGCCAGTAATAAATAATATTGACGAGATTATGTAAATAATATTTTGAACAGCTGATATTTCACTAAAAAATTCCATAATTATTTCTTCTTAAACATTTTTAACATTCTGTTTGTTACTAGATAGCCACCGAAAACATTGATAGAAGCAAAAGTTACTGCAAAAAAAGCAATGACACCTTGAAGATTGCTATTTGTTGACAACACTAATGCGCCAACTAAAGCAATTCCAGAAATTGCATTTGCACCCGACATTAGAGGAGTATGAAGAGTGCTGGGAACCTTAGAGATAAGCTCTAGGCCAAGATAAATAGATAGTATTAAGACAAAACCTAGCAACATGTATGTATCCATTATTGAAACCTCTCATTAAGTATTTTTCCATCAAAGGCAATAACACTACTTTTGACAATTTCGTCTTCAAAATCAAAGTTTATAGAACTAGTATCTTTATCATAAAAGTCACATATCCAATGATTGAAGTTATTTGATAGTGCTAAAGAGGCATGGCCTGATACGTTTGACGCTAAGTTAGAAACACCAATAATTTTTACACCATTTTTGATAATTATCTCATCAACTACTGAACCTTCAACATTTCCACCTGATTCTACAGCCATATCAAAAATGACACTTCCCGGTTTCATTTTATCAATTGTTTTACTATCTATAAGTTGAGGTGCTGGTCTTCCGAAAAGCTGCGCTGTTGTGATAACAATATCCGATCTTGCACAAACTTCTGATTGCAAATCTTTTTGTTTTATTATTTGCTCTGGGGTTAATTCCTTTGCATACCCTTGATCTGTTTGCCCAGTCTCTCCTAAGTCTATTTTTACAAATTTAGCACCTAGTGAATTAACCTGTTCTTCAACTACGTCTCTAGTATCAAAAGCCTCTACTCTAGCACCCAACCTTTTAGCAGTTGCGATTGCTTGAAGACCTGCAACGCCAACACCAATTATAAAAACTCTGGCAGGCTTAAGGGTTCCAGCAGCAGTCATCATCATAGGCAGAGCTGAGGAAAGATGTCTAGAAGATTCAATTACTGCTGAATAACCAGCAAGGTTCGCCTGTGAGCTAAGGACATCCATTTTTTGAGCTCTGGTTATTCTTGGAATAAATTCCATACTGACTAAATTAATATTACTTTGTGCACAGCAATTTATTAACTCTTGATTAGAAAATGGGTTAACCATGCCCAGCAAGGTTGATCCTGACTTCATAGTCTTAACCTCATCGCTAGATAAAGGTTGGTTAGAAATTACAAGATCTGAATTGGCAATACATTCTTCTCTACTAGTGGATTGCAAGCCAAGGTTTTCAAAATCCTTATCAGAGGTAAAGATACCCTCACCTATTCCATGTTCAAAAAAAATATCACCTCCTAAATTGACTAGTGCTGAAATAGTATCAGGATGGATTGGTGATCTAAGGTCTTTTGGATCACTAGATTTTAGGGCTGAAATAATCACTTTTTTGTTTATGTTGCTTATAAAGTTTTACTTGTAGTGAAGTAAATATTATTAGTTATTAAAAGTCAATAAAATCAATATAGCCATATAAAAGCTCATTAATATAGATTCATATATGTAGTTTTACTACAAAGAGGATTGGTTATTAAGTTGTATTTAAATTAATTTATTAAAGGTAAAATAAGCCAATGAATATTGATCAACAAGAGGTTAAAAAGTTTGCAGAGCTAGCTGAGAAGTGGTGGGATAAAACAGGTGAGTTTAAACCCCTTCATATTATCAACCCCTTAAGAGCTAATTATATTGCAGGCAAATTAGATTTATCTGGAAAAAATTTACTTGATGTCGGATGTGGCGGTGGAATTTTAGCTGAAGCTCTCCATGACTATGGGGCCAATGTAACTGGTTTAGACGCAGCAGGCCCAGGAATAGAAATTGCGAAAATGCATGCAAAAGAAAACAATAAATCTATTACATATTTCGAATTGACTGCTGAACAATTACTGGCTGATTCAGAAGAAAGGTTTGATGTTGTGACTTGCCTAGAAGTCTTAGAGCATGTTCCAGACCCAGAACTGCTAGTAAAGACGTGTATAAATCTTTTGAAACCGGAAGGTCTTCTCTTTCTATCAACCATAAATAAAAACCCTAGGTCGTGGATTACAGCAATTGTAGGTGCTGAATATATATTTAACATATTGCCAAAAGGTACTCATGAGTTTAATAAGTTTATTAAGCCTTCTGCGCTTGCTTCTTATGTAAGAAATGGTAATGCTGAGATGCTTGAAACAAAAGGGATGTTTTACAACCCACTCACCCACAAGGCTAATTTAAATAATGATCTTGGTGTTAACTATATGATGTATGCAAGAAAGCCATAAAACAAAACTTGTCTTGTTTGACCTAGATGGCACTCTTGTTGATACCGCATTGGACTTCATACATTCATTAAATAATATCCTAAGGGCTAATCATAGAGATGAGCTTGATGGAGAAATTATTAGATCAAATGTCTCTGAGGGTTCTGCCAAGCTAATAGAGATAGGTTTTAAAATACCTAGCAATCATCCTGATCTAGAAAAGTATCGTAAAGAGCTTTTAATTGAATATAAGAAAAACTTAACAAATAAATCAAAGCCGTTTCTTGGCATAGAGAAGCTTATAAAGCATCTAGACTTTTATGACATACCTTACGGAGTGGTAACAAATAAACCTTTAAAATATGCCAAACCTTTGATTGAAAATTTCAGCATTTTTGATACATCTAAGATTCTTATTTGTCCTGATCATGTTAAAAATATTAAACCTGATCCAGAAGGCATACTTTTAGCGTGCTCTAGTTTAGATATAAACCCCAGTGAAAGTGTATACATTGGAGATCATCCTGGAGATATAGAAGCTGGTATGAATGCAGGCACTAAAACAATTGGGTGCCTCTATGGCTATTCGCTCCCTCAAAAATATAATAGAAATAAGACCATGTTTGTTGATCAAGCAAGTGAAATTATTTCATTGTTGGAATAATTATGAAATTAAATTTTGAATTTGAGGAAGGTTTTCTTGATAAGAAACATATATTAGTAACAGGAGCATCAAAAGGAATAGGAAGAGAGATTGCGCTTGGTCTTAGTAGATTTGGCGCTAATGTTATTCTTCACGGAAGAAGAGAAGATGCATTGGATGAGATATATGACGAGATTATTAGTCAATATAAAACTGATCCGATAATTATAAAGTGTGATTTAAATCTTTTAGATGAAGACAAGTCCAAAGAAATAGCGGAAGTAATATCTAAAAATACACCTTGCTTGGATGGGATTATAAATAATGCAGCCATACTCGGAAAAATGTCCTCTATTGCTGATTTCGATCTAGATACATGGCAGAAAGTTTTAAACACTAATTTAACAAGTTCATTTTTATTGGTTAAATATTTAACCCCCTTGATGGAGAACTCTGAGAGGCCGAGAATTATATTCACATCATCAGGTGTTGCTACAAAAGGAAAGGCATTCTGGGGAGCTTATGCAATCTCTAAAGCTGCGGTTAAATCTTTATCAGAAATATTGCAGGAGGAATTGGAGCCTCTTTCAAAAATTAAAGTATTTAATTTTGATCCAGGGGCTACAAGGACATCTATGAGGGCATATGCCTATCCTGCTGAGGATCCTTCAAGCTTAAAAGGCACGTCATCTCTTCTAAATTATTATTTATGGTTTTTCTCTAGAGAAAGTGAAAATATAGATAGTAGATATATAAAATATAATATTCCTAGCTCTTGAGACTTCTCCATAAATAAAGACATAAATAGGTTTTATACGGAGAGTAATCCTCTCCATCGTATTTGATTGAATTAAAAAAATTACCTAATGCTTTATTAATAGCCAAATCTCCTTTTAAGAAAACATTGCTGTCTTGAATATAAAACATTCTTATAACTCCCAGTGTCCATGGGCCTACTCCTTTAATACTTAATAAAAGATTAGATAAATCTTCATCAGAAAATCTCTTTAAAGCCACCCTGTCCAGTGATTGAATGTTTTTATCTGCAAGAATTCCTTGGATATATGAAGCCTTAGGTTTTGACAAACCCTGCTCTCTCAGTGAGTCCAAGGAAATATTAGATGGAGAGTTACTTAAAATAGTCTGCACCTTTAACCAGATGGATTCTGCAGCCTTAACAGATACCTGTTGACCAATTATGGTCTTAATTAAAAAAAAATTGAGTGGAAGAGATTTATTAACTCTTGATTCAATGGAGATAATATCTGCGGTTTGCATGAACTTATAAAAGCTATCATGCTGCATTTTTTTTGATATTTCTAATAAAAATGCGTGGGCTTTTATGGCTTTAAGGCTTTTTTCCATAATTTTTTAATGCATCAATATCATTTTCTTCTAGTTCTTTAACTTTACCTTTTTGAAGGGTTGATGGAAGAAAGATAGGACCAAATCTTGTTCTCTTTAGTCTACTGACTTCAAGATCTAATGATTGAAATATTTTTCTTACCTCTCGATTCTTACCACTAACTAGACAAACGGAGAACCATTGATTGCTGCCATTTTTTTCACCCTCTACAACATCTGTAAATTTATGAATTTGATCTTCAATCATTATTCCATTGAGCATTTGTTTCTTTTTTTCTAAGGTGAATTCTCCCCTTGCTCTGACAAGATACTCTCTATCTAATGTATTAGAAGGATGCATGCAGTGATTTGCAAAGCCCCCATCATTAGTAAAAAGCATTAATCCAGAAGTATTTATGTCCAAACGACCTATTGATATCCAATTTCTTTGGTTAAAAGAATTTGGTAAGTAGTCGTAAACGATTGGTATGTTTTTCTCTCTTGCTGAAGATGATAAAACGCCTTCAGGTTTATTGAGCGTTAAGACTTTAAGAATATCTTCTTTAACTCTAATAACTTTATTATCAAATTCAACCACATCTGTATCTGAAACAGAGCTTCCGATTTTTGCAACTTCTCCGTTAACTATTACCTTTCCTTGATGAATAAGCGTCTCACAAGAACGCCTCGATCCAATGCCTGCTTTAGCAAGATATTTTTGTAATCTTTCTGACATTATCAGTAGCTATAGGAACTATATAACTTTAGAAAATAATTCATTGTCTTCTAAACGAATTGGCTCTGGAAGTTCAGGCAAGCTTGATAAGCTTTTTATGTTTAGATCATCTAAAAACTCTTTTGTTGTGGTGTATAAAGCAGGTCTTCCAGGGACATCTTTAAAACCTGAAACTTTAATCCAATTTCTTTCTAAAAGTGATCTTATACCCTGAGTACTAACGCTAACACCTCTTATGTCTTCAATATCACCTCTGGTTACTGGTTGCTTGTAAGCTATTATCGATATTGTTTCCATTAAAGCCTTAGATATTCTTGGGGCTCTTTCGTTCCAAAGATGGGTCAGTGAGGGACTGTAGGTTTCCTTTATTTGCAGCCTAAAACCTGAAGCAACTTCAACAACCTCCAGAGACGAGGCATCATGCCTTTCTTCAAGCATATTAATAACTTGCTTAATTTCAGATAGCTCTGCATTTATTCCATCAGAATCTAGGAGACTCCTAATTTCTGATAGCCTTAAAGGCCTTCCAGCTCCAAATAAAAGTGCTTCTACTGTATTAATCATTCGTGTATTCAATTTGCAACTCCTTTTCGAGATTTTAGGTATATCTCATTTGTTTTATTTTGAATTAGTTCAACATGCCCTTCTTTTGCAAGCTCTAAAGAAGCTAAAAATGTAACAACAACTCCAGGTCTACCTTCTGATTTTCTTAAAGTTTTTGAAAAGCTAACGATATTTCTTTTTGATAAAATTGCTAGAATAATTTGAATTCTTTCTTGTGTTGAAAGCTCCTCAAAATCAATTTGATGACTTGATGTTAAAACTGGTCTTGATTGGATCTCTTGAAAGATAGCTGCAAGCTCATCTTTGGTTATAGATATTTCTTCTTTATGTATTTTTAGCTGAGGAAGCCCCGCTGATGCTGTAAAGAAATCTCTATCTACTCTTGGAAGGATTGCAATATTCTCTGATGCAGTTTTAAACCTCTGGTATTCCTGAAGTCTATTTATTAATGCCAATTTAGGATCCTCTTCCTCTTCATCATAAACTTCTTGAGGAAGCATCATTCTTGATTTGATTTCCGCTAAAGTTGCAGCCATGACAAGATACTCTGCAGCTAATTCAAACTGTAATACGTCCATCAATTCAATATATTCAATATACTGATCTGTTATTTTAGATACATCTAATTCTAAAATATTAATATTTTCTTTTTTTATTAGATATAGCAAAAGATCCATGGGTCCAGAAAATGTTTCTAAACATATTTCTAAGGCGTTTGGAGGTATAAATAGGTCTTCTGGCAGCTTTTCAAATGGTTGACCCATTACTGTCGGAAATTCTAATTGTATTTGTGTACTATTTTGCATGATAAACACTACATAGTGTAAGGTTTAGAAGCTATGAATACAACATGTAGTATATTTATTAAAACTTCAAATCACACATATCAATTCTATAAAGTTAGTGGATATTAATTTATATAGGCTATTTTATAGAATTTAATACAAAATCTTTTGCTTTCATTTAATATTATGGTTCAAGCAGTTAAATAGACCCAGGAATATGAACTACCTAACAGACAATACGAGAATTATTGATAGACAAAAAGTACCAGCCCCTTATGAACTCATAAATAATTTGCCGTTAACTGAGAAAATATCAAAGCTTGTTTATGGCACAAGAAATGAAATAAGCCAGATTCTTCATGACAAAGATGATCGACTTCTTGTGGTTGTTGGTCCTTGCTCAATTCATGATCCCAAGAGTGCTATTGAATACGGAAAAAAACTTATAGAAGAAAATATTAAATTTAAAGAAGATTTATTAATTGTGATGAGGGTTTACTTTGAGAAACCCAGAACAACTGTTGGATGGAAGGGGCTAATAAATGATCCAGATCTTGATGAAACTTACAAGATATCAAAAGGTGTTGAATTAGCAAGAAGGCTTTTAATAGACCTTGCTGACATGGGGCTTCCAGCAGGAACTGAGTTCTTAGATCCAATTTCTCCGCAATATATAACTGATGTTATTTCTTGGGGGGCCATAGGAGCAAGAACAGCTGAAAGCCAAATACATAGAGAGCTTGCCTCAGGACTATCTTGTCCAATAGGAATAAAAAATGGAACAGATGGAAGTTTGAAGGCAGCTATTGATGGTATTCAAGCAGCAAACCATTCACATGTTTTTCTTGGTGCAACAAAAGAAGCTGATATTGCGATGCTTAAAACTGCAGGAAATAACGATAGTCATATTATTTTAAGAGGTGGTAAAGAGCCCAACTTTGATGTTGAGTCTATTGAGACTACATTGGCAGCCTTAAGGGAAGCTGAAATAAATGAATCAATAATGATTGATGCGAGTCATGGAAACAGCCAAAAGAAATTTAAACAACAAATCTCTGTAGTTGACTCCATATCAGATCAAATATGTTCAGGAAATAAAAATATCAATGGCGTGATGATTGAAAGTCATTTGGTTGAGGGTAATCAAAGTATTACTGATAATTTAACCTATGGTCAAAGTATTACTGATGCTTGTATTGGCTGGGAAGATACAGTGAAGTGCTTAGAAACTTTAAGTGCGGCTGTTCAAACAAGGAGAGGAAGATAATAGGTTGAAGGATTTAGGTACGTTATCTTTCTCAAAGGAAGTCGCTGAAACTCTTGGTCTTGAATCAGCGATTATTCTAGAGCTATATAAAACAAATAAAATTTTTAACTCAAGGTCCATTGAGGATTTAATTGAATCTGTAAAAATTGAAGCACCTTTTCTTTCTAATGTTGCAATTGAAGAAAACCTGCAAAAACTAATAAAGTACAAGTTTATTAAAATAAATCCTAATAGCTCTTCATCTAATTACAGCATTAGGCTACCAACTAAGAGTAATTTTGAAAGAATTAAAATTGATAATAATTGGCAGCCCTCTAAAGAAGCGATTGAAGTTCTCAATATGAGTGATGTTTCAAATGAATTTTTTGAAAGAAAGTTAATAGAGTTTAGACTTTATTGGATTGAAAGAGGGCAGGATAGAAATAATTGGAATAGTACATATATAGATTACATAAGAAGAGAATGGGCTAAAGAGAAAAGCTCAAATAAAGGTCTTCCATTCACTATTAATAATGAATGGGTTCCCAGTAATGATGTTTTTGATATATTGGAGTTATCTGAAATATCTAAAGATTCTGCCTCAAAATATTTAAGAGAGTTTATACTGTATTGGGAAGAAAATGGTTCCGCCTTTACTACATGGAATTCCAAATTTATTGAGCATGTAAAAAGAAGGCATTTGGGAGACCAAAATATTAATAATGAAGAAAATAAAAAACATTCTGAACCCGGAAAGTTTACAAAAGACTTTGCAGCAAGAAAAAGTGACACCTCCTGGGCATCAGAAATCAACCTCGACTAAAGTAGATTTTATAGAATCTATCGACAGTCTTTTCCTTAAACTTGAACTTGCATATCACTTTCAGTTTTATAAAGTTTTTGGATCAGATGAGAGACTAAATGAAGGTAAAAAACTCTGGGCTACCAGCCTTAAAAACTTTTCTTCAAAAACTATTTTAGAGGCAATAGAAAGTGTGGTTGGATCTCAGTCCTACCTACCCACCCTTACAGATATTCTCAAGGCTTGCTCAGAAATAGAGGGTGCAGATGGCTTTCCTTCTGTTGAGGAGGCATACATTGAAGCAAGAAAATCTTATGCTCCAAGAGAAAGGTTTAATTGGAGCCACCCCATAGTGTACTTTGCAGGCAAAAAAATTGGCTGGAATCTCCTGAGTGATAAAGAAAGTAACCAGTTATTTTTTGCTTTCAAAAAGATATATCTAAAACTTAAAGATCACGCGCTAAAGGGTCATGAATTTAAAATTGAAATTAAAGAAGAGTCTGAAGACCTAACTCCGCTTAATAAAAAGCTATTTGATGAGCTAAGAAAAAAACACAATATTTAATTAGGCCTAATTCAATAAATGTTAGCACTGCTAACATTCAAAAAAATACTGTAGAATACATACTATGACAAAAAATATAAGAATCTCTCTATACATCTTAATTCCAACTATCTTCTGGATGCTTTCAGGTTTCTTTGTTGCAGAAAAAAAAGAGACGGTCGAAGAAACTAAGAAGCTATTTACAGTCGGCACTATAGTTAGTAAAGCTGTTGAATTTCAACCTTTAATTAAATTGAAAACAATTTAATTAAAGGTTTTATTTTTTATTGACATTAGCTTTGTTGATTCTTGAATAAAAAAAACACTAATTACTTTTTTTAATATTCTCTGAAAACATATTAGGTGTTAGTCCTGTTTCATTCTTAAATATTCTGTAGAAAGTATTAACGGCTTTAAATCCAGAGGCTGATGCTAAAGCTTCAACACTGTAGTTTTTTAGGTAGTTGTTTTTAATTAATTTTTTTGCTTTTTCTATCCTGAAATGATTAGAATACGTTGAGAAATTTTCAAAATTATTTTCGGCTATAGCTATTGATATGTGTTTGGCTTTAACATTTAATTCAGTTGCTAACCAATTTAAATTAAACTGGTCTTTTAGATACATTTCCTCTTTTATAACCTGAGTAGTAACAAAATTATATAGTCTTTTTAGGTCAATTTCAGCATTCATTTTTTCTCTTTCTACAC
>OJHN01000053.1_pt1 | contig 19520 bp, 5 predicted proteins | sample 1595281 | NCBI WGS metagenome assembly OJHN01 (sample SAMN05416701, study PRJEB24817) | seawater metagenome | isolation source: Sea water | place: Canada:Atlantic | collected 2013-07 | reverse complement strand
AATACATACTCATGTCCTGCTACGGTGATTAAGTTTGTCGCGGGTATGAGCGCTCCGCCTATCTGCTCTGATATCGAAATTCTCCCACAACACCCCTCCTCAGTTGAGACCGCCCGGTCTTAACTGGCAATGTCACCAATTGATCCATTCTGGGACCAATAACATACGATCATTTTACTCTGAAAAACCATTAGATGTTCACTTGAACTGATTCCCGATTTTCCATCATGCATATAATACTCCATAACTGGATCCAACCATCAGATAAATTCATGACTTCATTCTGACAACGAGATCGATAAGTGCTTTCTCTTTAAAGCATCCAGTTCTAACCTATTTGAATTAGCATTAGGAATTTGTCAACAGCCTGGCCAAGGCCATATCATCCCATTGAGAGTAGTGCCTGCAAAAAACACGACCTCTTCATCCAAATAACACACATCAATCAGATCTATCCTGAGATTCTGATATCAACTTGCAACATTTCATTCCATTTCTTCAGGAACAAAAATAAAATCCAGTATAACCAATCAAATTCATCATGAACTTAATCAATTAAATTACTTACAACACCACTTCGGAGAGGTTCAAGAGCTCTGCCTGGAGACCCTTGAAAACATCCTCTTGAAGTACCTTGGTGAAAATGTCAGCATGATTCTGAGTCGATCCGACATGGACAAACTTTACCAACAAATCAGCGACCTGCTCTCGGAGCCATGACAATCGATAACCCATATAATGTGAACCCTTGTGATTCTTGTCATTCTGAACTCCATCCATTGACGCTCTGTTGTCTGTCATAATAGTTGACGCACCAGTCTTTAACAATCCCAATTCTTTGAGAAAAAAACGGATACCCAAGATATGACGCACAGCGTGGACAGCTGCCATCAACTCTGAATCTCGGGTAGACAACGCAACAGAGGTCTCCAACTTCGATTTCCAAGCTATCGGATTAGCTCCAAATCGCAACACATAACCAAAATAACTCCTTTTGGTCAAAGGATCATTCGCAAAACTAGCATCAACCATACCAGTCAGATCCAAGCCGTCTGGACTCCTCCTATAAGTCAGCACACAGCTTTCCTCAGTATCAACAAGATACCATGCCAGTCGAACACAATGGTCTATCACTGCTTCGGTCTGTTTACTACCAGTAAACCTGGCCACAATCGCCGCAGCATGAGCTGCATCTGGACGAATTCCCAAAATGATATAAGCAGCAAGACCCAATATTCTTCTGCTATCAAAAACATCATACGGGACAATAGAGTTCCCGGGCATGGACGGTTCATAAATGCTCGAATTGTCCAACGCCATTGGAGTTCTGACACCACAGTCATTCACTCCATCTTTTCCTTCTTTAGGAAACTCACTATAGACTTTATCGATAACTCGCTTTTCTCTTCTGGCAAACTTTGCCTTTCTGCGAGCTCTGGAACCCATACTTTCCAACAGCGCCTTGAGCTTTTTGAAAAGTTTCGGCATTCTGAATGTCATAGTTCCAGCCTTTCGATCAATCTTAAGCAACATACTCAAATACTCATGCTCATCTCCATCGGTACACTCCGGTGACACCGCAAATCGACTTGCATAGGCATCTGAAAATTCACGCCTGATCCTCTGCCCGTCTTCATCCTTCGTCGCTATCATAAGCGAATCATCGACATGACAACAAAGAACTGCAAATCCTTTACCTTCTTTCTTGAAGAACACACAGGGATCAATCTCTGACATGGTCCAACCTGCTCCATATAAACCATCCTTATCAGGCTTGGTTTCACTGCCAATCATGAAATCACGAAACATCCTGTAGAAAAGTTTGCAACTCAACTGGCATCCATACAGAGCCCTCCGCACACGAAAATACTTGGCTGGACGACCATTGGGACTCACCGGAACCAATTCAGGAGAATCCACCAAAATCTCATTCAAATAATCTGGAATTCGAACATAAACAGGATCAGCATCCTCAGGATACACTGCATGCAAATACCCTCCAGCTTGATCTCTTGTCTCCATACTCATATCCAACTGAAGACACATACTGCACATGATTTTGACCGCATCAGGATTGACAGTGGGTGAAATCTTGCTATCTTTCTCATACCAATACTTATCTAAAGTTTGGCAAGCAACTAATCTCGCTTTCTTCCTGGTGTCAGTACCATCAGCCGCTTGCTTCTGGTTCAGGACCCACATTAGTGTCACAACCTTCGCCCCTGGTGGCAAACTATCTAGAGCTTCCAGACAGGGAAAATCAACAAGGATTCTCTTCCACTCAGCTACCACAGGATCTTTCCAACCATTAGTGTCGAAATTCTTCATCACATCTTTGATCTTGATAACTTTTGTGGCATACACATGAAACAAATCTTTGAAGGCCTCAGAATGCTTAAATGCATCATCATTTCGAGGATCTAGTACTGCATTCATCGCTGCTCTAGACAACTCATCAATCTGACTTTTGAAAGGCCTTCCTTCTTTATCTCTCAAATGATTCTCAATATCAACCAACACCTGACAAACCTTGGCTGACACCCGGGAAACCATCTCAGCAACTGGTATCGAGCTGGACACGTGATGTAGTCCACTGATCCCCAGACCTCTCATGATGTCTTTCTCTTCCCAGGTAAGGTTGTCGTCCTCGACCACCTCATCTTGAACCTCACCCACCTCAGCTGCACTATTGGCTTCCCTTGCCTCAGCCGCCTTCTTGTCTTCTCTCGCCTTCTTGGGTAGGTGTTTGTCTTTTCTGCCTTCTTCGGCAAATTTGACACTTCTACCAACCTTGCCCTCTTTGGCAATTTTGATATCATTCACTAACTTCTTGAGGTTCAACTTCAATTCAGTGTTGGCATCTTTGAGATCACCCATTTCAACTCCAAGCTTCTCGATCAACTCTTTATACAAAGGACACCCCTCCTCAGCTGATGCCTCTCCTCCGACACTCTTAGGATCGATAACACCTTTGGAGGGTTCACTCCCCGTGGAGGAAACACGATTCACTTTTGCGCCAAGCACTTCATCCATGACTGTGCCTGTCTCCATAACTTCAGAGATCGCTCTCACCGCTTCTTTCGCAGGACTCGAAACCAACATCGCTTTGAGCAATGGATTACCTCGAACCACATCAACTGAGGTATGTTTTCCGAGCACCACTTGTCCTCTGCAGAAAGCATATATCAAATCAGCCTTAGTGCCACCCGACAACTGCATGTCAGCAATGGTTTTAGACTTCTTATACTTCTCATACCGATGCCAGGTCTGAGAATTCTTAGCCTTAGGATTAGCAACCTGAAACTTAATTTTGTTGCTACCATCCTTCCAAAACCATTCAAACCATCGCTTTTGAGCACCATTGAGCTCCAACCTCTTCTGAACTCCTGTCTGATTCAGACCCGTTCTAGGATCTTCAAGACTGACCCCATCATCCATATCAAATAGTTTCAAAGGGGGTTCTTCACTGAAGAAATTTGCTTGACATTCATGATCTGGAATGCCATCATCTTTGTGTTCTTGTAGTTGACCCTCAACCTTGCCTTCTTCACCATCGGGCTGACTACCAACAAAAAGATCTTCGTCTTTACGTTCATCGGAGTCGTCTTTCGACTCTGCCTCCGGCATCACTTCTTCTGGAACCAAATAGCTGTCAAGCTCATTACTATCCAGATTCATAAATGACTCAACCAACATAGGTTGACCATCGGAGCTTGAGAAACCGATCACATAATCATTCCAATCAGCTTGATTCCTCTCTGGATCATACGCTTGCAATAAGCCAATCACATTCTGACCCATCAGCTCGCCACCATCAGCCGGCACCATGGGCCCTGCTAATTGCAATTCATTTCTCACACACAACTGTGCTGGTCTAAGCATCATATTCTTGATGACCTTCACGTTGTATCTGATTTGGTATCTCTGCCTTGGGACATTCCACACCAACCAACCTTTAGACTGCCAGGGAATCCCCATCCACAAGGCCAACTCTCCTTGCCTCTCATAACTATTATTCTTTTTGTCATTCTTAAGAACAAGAGCTTGCCCAAAAGCACAGATAAGGACTGTCAAATCAGTGAAACGACCCGACCACACCACATGAGGCATTCTGTGCCAACTTCCTTTTACATGCGGTGATCTCGGACTTTGCATATACCTCCTCGAGATAATAAAAATAGCATGAAGAAAAGATCTGTCCCAGACCAATTCATTCAAAAATGAACACTGCAACTGAACCGACGTCAACGACATGACTCGACTCATTCCACCTTCAATACGACCATTCTGGCTACTCTGTCCAGTTGCGTTTGTAAATAAAACGACAGATCGCATGAAACACCATCTACCAACTTTCCTCAGAAACATCTTCAACTCGTTGGTACTGAACCATATGGGATCACAATCAGCATACAAGACACGCAACTGCACACCTCTTTTCTCTGTTCTCACATAGTTCCACAAGAAATCCAAAGCTTCAGTGATATGCGTATGGTCTTTCAACGCAACACCGACCAGAACTTCAGAAATCGATTCTTCGAACAAGACGCCTACTCTGTTCTTATCATGACTTTCTCGCAAAGTCATAGCTGTGAAATCCATACTCCACATTTCACCCATGACATAGGCTGGCCTGTCCACCGACTCGGCCCTACCTCTAGGTTGCCTCCGTCTTCTTCTGGATAAACAATATGGGCACACATCAGCATAACCTTTGACTGCAGTCGGATTACCAAAACAAGCTTCACAAAGCTTTCTAGTGACCTCGTCTGAAGGATGACCATGCGCCAAATGAAATGCCTTAGGATCTCTTAAGATAGGAAACCTTCCTGGGACACTCCCATCTGCTAATCTTTGAACTCCTGGATCAAACCTTTCGTTCATCTGTTCCTTCGTAGTTGTGAACATATCATTAGCCCCCCCCCCCTTCGAAGAAGCAGACTGAACACCATCCTCATCATCCCTGAGGTAACGGATATCTCCTCTGACACCATTTGCATCGATCACCATCCTTTCGCCGGAGCCATCCACTTCAAAATCATAGTCAGTGTTGTTATATACTTTGATTTTTTCTTCCAACGGGTTATTCCAATTGACACCATCAGCATACTCCATAGAGACTTTAATACCCTGAGGTTTCTCATCGGGGACAGCAGCATTGTTGTCTACTCGATGAACTCTTGCCTTTAACACTCGACTCATACCACTATATGCATGTGTAGCTTCTGCAATTTCCCTCGCTGCAATTGATGCTGTACTTGAACGCATCATTGCCCTAAGAATCGGTGAAAACTTTTTCAACAACCTGACTGCCGGCATCTTTGGAATAGTAACTTGCCCACGGCAGAAAGCATAAATCAGATCCTCCCTGGTTCCTGTAGCCTTCTTCATCTCACCAATATTCTTCGCATGCTTATACAAGTCATATCTTTGATAAGTCAGTGACGGTCTCTTTCCTGGCAATGGTGGTTTCTTTGGATTGACAGATTGAAACTTCACAACATTATTGTCATTTTTCCATAACCGACTAAACCATCTCTTTTCCGCAGGATTCAGCACCACCTTTTTAAAAATGCCGGTCTGATTGAGACCTTTCCTCGGATCCTCGAGACTGAAACCATCATCTTTTTCAAACAACATCAGATCTTCGTGCTGATCATCCGGATTGCCAAACAGATTTTTATCAGCATCATCAATCTGCTCCTCATCAGCTATTACTTGATCACCAACGTCATCGTTATTCTTGCCTATTTCATTACCATCATGATCATCGACTGCATCACTGACTGGATCATGACCATTGCCTTCACCACCATCAAAATCATCCGGTAGCTCTTCCCCTTGAACATAATAGCTTTCTAATTGATCATCTTCTATATTCATAATGGATACAACTTTAACTGGTTGCCCAGTGACAGAAGAAAATGCTATGACTGCTTCATTATAATCTTCACCACATCCACTCGGATTAAAGTTCTGCAATATACCCAAAACATTTTTACCCATCAAATCACTATCATCTGGAACCATTGGACCCGTTGGTTGCAACTGATTGTTTATGCACAACCGAGCTGGCCTCATCATCATATCCTTGATAACCCTTATATTATATCTGACTTGATATTTTTGCCGAGGGACATTCCATACCAACCAACCTTTTGAATTCGCTGGGATACCCATAAATAATGCCAGCTCACCTTGCCTTTTATACTGATTAGACTTCTTGTCATTTTTCAAGATTAACGCCTGACCAAAAGCACATATCAGTATAGAAATATCAAACAGCAGTCCCGACCACGCAGTATATGAGCTCTTATGCCAACTATTCCTTAGATGAATCGACTTCGAATTTTTCCGATATCTTCTTGCCAATATGAATATCGCGAGCATAAAAGATCTATCCCAAAACAACTCATTCAAAAATGAACATTGCAATTGAACTGAAGTCAATGCCATGACTTGATTCATCGAACCTTCAATGACACCATTCTGCTGACTCTGTCCTGGAACATTGGTGGATAACGCCACACCGTTGACGAAACACCATCGTCCTACTTTCCTCAAGAACATCCTCAATTCATCTGTACTGAACCATATTGGATCGCAATCTGCATACAAACATCTCAATTGAACGCCTCGCCGTTCTGTTCGCACGTAATTTTTTAACCAATCCAGCGCATCACATATAAAAGTATGGTTCTGAAGAGTCTGACCTACCAACATGTCAGTCTCATTTTCTTCAAAAAGAATACCAACTCGATTGAGGTCCCAACTGCTCTTCAAGCACATGGCTGTAAAATCCATAGTCCATTTTTCACCTATGGCCCATGATCGACGATCTACGTGCTCATGCCTCTTCTTAGGTTGCCTCCTTCTCCTCCTAGATAAACAGTATGGGCACTGATCCGCATATCCTTTCACCACAGGGCATCCCTGACATGACTGCGCAAGCAGTTTTGTCACTTCATCAGACGGATGTCCAGCCGCCTCATGGAATGCCTTAGGATCCTTTAATATTGGAAACCTACCAACGATTTCACCATTAGGCCCCCTAACCTTGCCTTGCTCTCGTATATATTCATCTTGAGACTTCAAAGTTTCTTTCCTTTGCTGTGTTCCATACTCCTCTTCACAGGACGTCTCAAAATAAAATGCCTCTTCTGTTTCATCAGGGAAAGGGTTTTGATCATTAGCAAAACCAGGTAACCCCAAGAAATGAGCACATACAGAACATAATTCTCCTTCCTGAATCTCAACACTACAGCGTTGGCAAAAACACTGCATCTTTCCATCAGGATAGCTGTTAGCCTCTATCCAACCTTGCCTTGTGAAGGTAACATCTGCTTTGGATGGTATATAGTCCTCAGCAGCTGGCATCGAGACCGCACAAGCTCGACACATACCAACATTGAAATCTTCCACTTCATACCAGTGGCATACGCCACAGACAGCATTTCCGAACTGCCCCTCTTCCCCTCCGCTTCCAACGGAATCATAGAAATAATTATAACCTTCGTCGTCTATAACGACATCACTCCCATGACTATCACCAACACTACCTTGAGGTTCAGTAGTTTGGTACTCCACACCTTCAGTGCCGAGATTTATCTTGCCTTCTTCATACACCCAACTTGGTAAACCTTGGTTACACCAACCATCTTCCATGGGGCATGCACATGAGATCTTTCCTACAAACGAACTCACATCTTGCTTACAGTCCGGACAAAGGACTGATTCTCCAATAGCCTTACCTATGGCTTCGTCTCTTCTGGCGTTTCTTAAAACACCAACAAACAAATCACCATCCTCCACTCCAACAGTAGAGTGCCTGCTTGCGAACAGGTCTTCTTGCCCATCTATCACTTGCTGTTCTTGCACTGATAAATAATCATCCTCTGGCCAAGTAAGTTCTTCAACAACTAAACTTGATTCAACATCAAAAGAACCCGATCTTTCTTCATCTGCTTGAATATAACCACCATTTCGATACCTGAGACTGCTATCACCAGCTATATATCTCTCCTGAGTATCTAAATCGACGTCTCCTTCAGACCAAGTAGAGGGGGATATACCACTACTTTCATAATCGATTCTTTCATAACCTTGTTCCACATCGTTGCCTATCCTTGACACACGCTTGGAATTTAATTTCCTCACCGGCTCAAAAACCGGTTCTGACACCATCTTCCACAATTGACCTTCAGCAAGACCGAACCGTAGATTGCCATCCTTGCCTAGATACACTCCAACTTGAAGCGACCAACAACCATCCTCTTCTTTAGTAAGTTCAACAGCGAACTTATTTGGGAATACTAAGAAGCTTTTTTCCAACCTTTTATTGAGATATGCCCTGAAACCTCCTCTGCATTTTTCTGGTAATGATAACAACCAATCTTGCGCACCATTCACCATTTGTATAAGCAGTTCCAAATCATCAGCGAAGATTTCTTCATTTTCTGGGTCATCCCATGCGAACCTGAGAACACCATCAACTTTAACGACAGTGCCATCTGCAGTCACCACCCTACATTTTGACTCATGCATTACTATATCTTTGCATGCAAGTCCTTTTGTTGGGCCTAAATTTACCGCCGCGCACGAATCAACAAGCATCTTTATCACTGCCAGCCTTTCCATATGTCCAACCTTATAAGCTTTACGAGATTTGAACATAGATGTTGACCCACTGCTAGCGCAGCTTTTTCAATTGCCTTGAGGACTCCCTCGCCCTCTCGGAGCTCCACGACCCATCATCGTGTTTCTTAAGGGAGGAAGACGCTGTTGACCACTCATATAACCTGGAGGATTAAACAATCCATTGCCTTGAGGATGCCCCGTCCAACCATACATAGGGCTTCTCGGATCTGTTCTTGCTTGCTGCATCTGATTTTGCATAAGTGCCATCTGATTTTGCATCTCTGCCATTTGCTTCAAAAGACTCGTGTCCGATCTGGCTGCGTTCACTTTCACATGATCGCCACCGTCCTCATTGTCGTCCTCAACATCAAAATCAGAATCACGTTTTTGTTTCATCTTGCCTGGATCAATAACAAAATCTGCGTCCTCCTCAAGACGTGCTTGAATGTTCGTCCAATTTACTATCCATTCCATCTCAGACAATTTTACATATGCTTCTCGTCTTGCAGAGTCATCCTTCTCTAATAGCAATTCCATTTTCATCTTGTGGTATTCTACATATTGTGTCTGGTCAAGACCAAAAAATTCTAATACGTCCGCATAGACCTCCAATTCTTTCTTGTTAGTCCACATGCTGTATATTGCCCTCGTAAATTTAAAGTCTTCAGCTGTCCAGTTGCTAAGATCTTTGAAAGCGAGTATTTTGTAGGTCGGCTTCACCACAATCATTGCCTCTTCATTCTTCGATTCTTCTGCACCATCACTCAGCAGCTCTGTGTCGGTTGCAGTGTCAAAGTATTTTCCAAATGTGGGCACAAAGTGTGCTATTGCTTTCATCAATCGTTTGTCTAAGAGCTCTTTTCTCGCCCGAAAACCAATTTCTTCCGAATATGCATCACTCAGTGTAATGCTGATGTTTCTAACCTTGATCCTTTCGACGAGACGTGTCAAAAGATGGCATCTATCCTCTTTTGCTTTTTCATGCAAACATGCAATCAATTCCAGTGGCATACCATCGAAACCATTGTGAAAAATGCTCATAAAGTAACATAATGCATCTGGTTTCTTTGCCAATCTGTTCTTGCCTTGTGATGTTGAATCTACAAACATCAATAAATATTCCAAAGCCTGTCTTTGTCCCGATGTGATTGCCATACTTCTTGAAAGTAACGTGTGCATCTGGACTATCAAATGTTCAGGTCTTGTCACATAGTCTGCTAATCTCTCATATTGTTCTTCCTCGAGGAATCCTTCTGCTCGATGAAAAACTTCTTCCAGAGATTTTGGGATGTGACCCCAAATGTTTCCTATGTTCGTCATAATATTACGTGGGATAATGGCTTACTTTTTCCCCATCGCGCCCATGTTATTGAATATATTTGCTTCCGCCTGGCTCAATAAAACCCGTATTTCCTTGATCTTAAAGTTTAGCGCTGCGAATAAATTCGCAACTTGCCACTGCCGCAATAATATTATGGAACAGTCCGCACAAATCCAACTCGTTTTTCTTTAATTATACCTGAGCATCATCATCGATCAGACATCTCAAACTTGGATTTGTGACACAAACGAAAGTTCCTTTTACCTGAGCATCATCATCGATCAGACATCTCAAACTTGGATTTGTGACGTCAAGAAATATTTTCTGACTGACCAATGAACTCAACTCTCATTTGAATAATCCAATGTGCCTCCTGAAAGAACATCTTCAGATTCTGATAATCTTTAGATTTCTATGATGATTCACATTAGGGACTACATTCCCTATCAACCTTCTGCACGCTACTTCCCAACAGCTTCATTGTTCACATGCCAACATGCTACAATGCAGATAAATAACCTTTGCACATCGAGTCAAACAGACCGATCTTGGTGCATAAATAACCATTCGCACTTCGGATACCCAGAGATCGCCTCAATTAGCTTTCTCCCGAACATGCTTCATAACCTGAGTTGATTCCAACTCAACCTTCGCAATGGACCATATCCTCTAATCAGGATTTCCATTGAAGGGAAATTACCCTCATTCCTTTCCTTCACTGTCAAGATTCCTTCGACAGCAGTCCTTGCTTCACTTCAAGGACAGAGCAGATTACACTTGCGCGGTGTTCCCACCAACCTATGCGCAATGCTTGTTTCCTATGTACATTACAGTCTCGCAATACTGCAAGCACATCTAACCTTCAACTTCATACATTGGGAGACGAAACGGGGATAACTAGGCACCTGAACCTAGCTCGTCTTTACCAATGTCTACCATAGACTTAATTTCATCATTGCTTCATACCCCCTTCATGGGGAGGGATAGGACATCTCCTGCTATGTAGTTAAGTTTGTCATCAAATATATGGACACATCGCATCTATATACAATGTGGCATACCAATATGCTCCCATACATCAACGCTTGGGCTAACCTCGCGGAATATTCGATAACACCCCTCCTCAGTTGACGGTCCGGTCAACTGAGAAAAACAACGATATTCTTCGATCAATATGAACTTCTGTTCATCATGCTTATTCTGGTGGTACAACTTGTCGTGTTTACGATGGAATTCCTCACGACATGAAGTAGATCGAACCATAACTCCAGAACCTTACCATATCCACTAAGCAAGCATTAAGAACATCTGGGAAACCTTGGCCGAGGTTCATCCAGTTTCTTTTGAATAAATCTATCCTTCGCTCATGGATTTAATAACCTGAAGATCTAATAACTTCATTCCAAGATCTAAGAAACCAATTCTTCCAAATTCAATAATTCAGATCGTAACTTCACAAAGTCGTCTTCGCAAAGTACCTTGGTAAAAATGTCTGCAACATTCTTCTTAGATTCAACATGTTCAAAATGAACCAACAAGTCTGCAACCTGTTCTCGGAGCCAAGATAGTCGATATCCCATGTAGTGTGACCCCTTGTGGTTCTTGTCATTCTGAACTCCTTCCATTGAAGCCTTATTATCAGTCATCACTGATGTAGCTCCTTCTTTCAATAATCCTAACTCTGATAGAAAGAATCGAATACCCAATATGTGCTGTACTGAATGCACTGCAGCCATCAATTCAGCATCTCTCGTCGATAACGCCACCGACGCTTCCAGTTTTGATCTCCATGCTATCGGATTAGCACCATGTCTCAAAACATATCCAAAATAACTCCTCTTTGTCTTAGGGTCATTAGCAAAGCTAGCATCTACCATGCCACTTAAACTTAAGCCATCCAAACTTTTTCTGAAAGTAAGGACATAATCCTTCTCAGTATCTACCAAATACCAAGCCAAACGTACCGTGTGTTTGATTACGGCCTCTGTTTGTTTACTGCCTGTGAATCTCGCTACAATCGCAGCTGCATGAGCTGCATCGGGGCGAATTCCTAGAATAATATAAGCCGCCAAGCCTAATATTCTTCTGCTATCAAAAACATCATATGGCACAATTGGATTTTCTTCTGAAGATTCTGCATATATGTCTTTGTTGTCTAGAGCCATGGGAGTTCTGACGTTCTTCTGATCAAGTCCTTTCGAACTAACATTCATCGGCTCACCTCTTACATAAATTTCCTTTCTACAATACTTGCCTCTTTTCTTCGCACGATCACCCATGCTCTCCAACAATGCTTTCAACTTAATGAATAACTTAGGCATCTGGAATGTCAGAGTTCCTGCTCTTCGATCTATGGTGATTAACATACTGAGGTATTCATGGACATCACCATCAGTACATTCTGGACTCACTTCAAATCTGCTTGCAAAAGCATCGGAGAATTCTTGCCTGATTCGCTGACCATCTTCATCCTTGGTTGCTACAATAAGCGAATCATCTACATGACAGCATAATATCGCGAATCCCTTTCCTTCTTTCTTGAAAAAGACACATGGATCTATTTCTGACTGGGTCCAACCAGCTCCTCGATGTCCATCTTTCTGTGGTACTGTCGCACTCCCAACCATGAAATCTCTAAACATTTGATAGAAAATTCTGCAACTCAACTGGCAACCATATAAAGCCCGACGGACTCTAAAGAACTTTGCCACTCTACCATCAGGTGTCTTAGGTACCAGTTCTGGACTATCCTTCAATATGCTATCCAGGTGATCTGGAACTCTCACATATACAGGCTCTTCATCATCAGGATATTCTGCATGAAGATAACCCCCTGCCTGATCTCTTGTTTCCATTGTCATGTCTAACTGCAGACACAACCCACACATAATCTTGACCGCATCAGGATTTACAGTGGGAGAGATTTTCTCATCTTTCTCATACCAAAACTTTTCCAAAGTCTGACAAGCCACGATCCTCGCCTTTTTGCGAGTGTCTGTTCCCATAGAATTTTTCTTCTGAACAAGCACCCATAACAAAGGAACCCACTTCTTTCCTTGTGGCAGTTCACTTATAGCTTCCAGACATGGAAAATCTATTAATATCCTCTTCCATTCTGCTTTCATTGGATCACACCATCCATTTGTGGTAGCATTCTTTATCACATCCTTAACTCTAATAGCTTTGGCTGCGTAAACATGGAATAATTCCTTAAAAGCCAGAGATTTATTGAAGCACTCATCATTCCTTGGATCTAGAACTGCATTCATCGCAGATCTCGACAGATGATCCACATGAGCACGAGCTGGTCTCCCTTCTTTGGTGCGAAGATGATTTTCTATATCTTGTAGGACTTGGCAGACCTTGGCTGACGCTCTGGATATCATTTCTTTTACTGATACTGAGCTTGAGACATGCTGTGTATCATGGATACCCAATCCTTTCATAATGTCTTTGTCTTCCCATGTCAACTCATCATCTGAGACTTCTTCTTCTTGCTCTTCTTCCTTTCCTGCAGCTTTTCTTGCCGCTCTTGCCTTTTTCGTCAGGTGCTTATCACCCGACTTCTTACCTTTTAATTTCTTTTGCTCTTCCAATTGCTTCAAGATTTCTTTAACTTTTTCAATCTTATCATTTGATTCTATATCCAATGCCCCAATCAACTCCTTCAACAATGGATCCTCTGAGCCTGGAGATAACCCCTCCTTAGATGATACATCCTCTGCACCTGAAGATAACCCCTCCTTAGATGATGTATCTTCTCTGACACCATTTGCATCGATCACCATCCTTTCGCCGGAGCCATCCACTTCAAAATCATAGTCAGTGTTGTTATATACTTTGATTTTTTCTTCCAACGGGTTATTCCAATCGACACCATCAGCATACTCCATGGAGACTTTAATACCCTGAGGTTTCTCCTCGGGAACAGCAGCATCCGAGAGGAACGGAACACCCAACAACTGAGCACAGTTATGACAATAATCACCAGAAACGATGCCCGTAGCACACCGTTGGCAAAATAACTGTACTCCATCAACCGGAAGATGACCATAAGAGTGAGGATCACCTTGGACAAACTGAGATTCTGAAGACTCAGCACCATAAACTGCACTCTGGCAGACTCGACACATATGGGATGCGAGATTTTCAACTTCATACACTTGACAAACGCCACAAACAGGGATTCCGAACTGTTCATTACCAGGCGAGTCATCGAAGACCATAGAGGATTCAAAATGAAAATCAACGGTATTCTCAACGTCGATTTTCCCCTCTTCATACAACCATTGTGGGATTCCTTTAGAAGCCATGCCATCACTCATATCACAGGCACAGGAAACAATTCCCACAAAAGACATTACATCCTGTTTACAAACCTTACATAAACCAGGACTATCACTGACATCTTCAAACTCAACAGCAGCATTCGCTTTTCTGAGCGAACCTACAAAGATATCACTTGGCGCAGACCCATTCTGGGGTCCCGCCCACACATCCACTCCACTCGGCATAGTAGAATGAACCTTACATTGATGCAAACGATTCCTATCATCTGGAATAGAACCAATTTCATCGTACACTTGTTGCCCCCCGCTGCTCGACACAGGGTCAACATAATCACAAATGTGGTGTCCGTTACTGCCCAACTCAGCATCACCATCATTATCAAAGCGTTGCCCCCCGTTATACCAAACAGGGTCAACACCATCAACATTTTCAAAGAAATGGTCACTCATGCTCTTCAGAGCAGGAGTACCATCACTATCATCTTCCACAAGCCACTCATAATCATCTCCGTCCAAACTATTCTTAGGGTCCGAATCCCAAGAATTGACGTCATGACTGCAACGCAAACTCGCGTCACCGGCTAAAAAAGAAACACATGGATCATCACGATCACCAGACCAACTGAAGTAGGCACCATCAGTCTGGGATTCATCCATAAAACAACTTAAGTCACTATCTCGAGCGACTGAATCAACATTACATGGCCGACCGCGATCAACATCTCGAACTTTTTCGAAGACCGGCTCTGAAATCATTTTGAACAATTCACCCGAAGCCAATCCAAATCGCAGAGTACCATCAATATTTTGATACACAGCCACGTCAAGCGACCAACAATCATCAGCCTCCTGGGCCAACAACACAGCAAAACCATTTGGAAACACTAAAAAACTTTTCCCCAACTTCCTATCGAGAAACGCACGAAAACCACCAGCACTTAACTCTGGCATGGACAATAGCCAATCTTTGGCACCATCAATCAGATGCAACGACAACGTAAAATCGTCGGCTACGACTTCCTCCATGGTGGGATCTTCCCAAATAAATCGCAACATACCATCCACACCAACCACCGACCCACTTGCAGTAATAATCCGACAATGTGACTCCCCAAGAACTACATCTCTCCCAAGGATCACATCCGTTGGACCTACACACACTGCCGCGCAAGAATCCAGCAACAATTTAATAACAGCAACCAACTCCCCTTGTTGATCACCACCATCAACACTGAATTCACTGCTAGCGCGGCCCCTTCACTTTTGATTTGGGTTTGTGTGTTGGATCGGCGGAAGCCTACCACCGTACCCTCCTCGCCCACGTCCTTTCCCAAGAGACTGAGCAGCTTTAAACGCCATGAATTGCTGATATTCATATGGATTGACGTTCATCATCTGCATCCCATCCCCAGTTGCAGCACCAAAAACACGAGCAGGGGGCGGGACACGACTCACACCAGCAGCAGCAACCCTCTGGCCGCCACCACCACCATCACTACGACTCATCCCACTAGCAACTGAGCTGCCGACGGACGCAGTATCCCAGCCTGACACAGATCCCCCTGATCCGACGACTGAACCATCATCATAGCCTGATACAGATCCTCCTGACCCGTTAGACATAAGCTCTGCCACTTGTCCCTGCAAGAGCGCAATCTGGGCATGCATATCTTCACCCACTGGTGGCTCTGCGGCAGGACCCTTGGTCAGAAGAGTAGAAGCAGACGAAGCTTTGCTCAAAAGAAACGGCGTAAGGTCATGGCCGAGGAGCTGCACATGATCTATTATACCAGCAGCACTCATATTCTTGACCAAGAGATCATAGACTGCAGTGGCATCAAACTTCTTCTGTTTGAACACCTCGATGATCCACTCTTTGGCCCTCGGATTGCGTAAAAGCTGCGCGATAACACAACGTTCGGCACCACACGAGTTGTACTGAAAGCCTTTGGGGTCTTTGCGCGCGCACACTGGACGAGTCTGACCTTTGAGCATAAGAGGGCAGTGACTCTGAACTTCAAATTCACCCTTTCCACTCAACAACTGCTCCACCTCTCCTGCCCATGTTTCGAAAAGCTTCTTCACTGGACCCTTCGTAAGGTGAAAATCCCGGGACTCAGCCTTGATAAGACAGTAGGGCTCGTCTCGTCCCCTTCTTGGCTTCGCTGAAGGTTTTTTCGCGGATTCTTTACCCGGCTTGAGCTGCTGCCCCTTCTTTCCTCCTTTTAAACCTTTGGAGAAGGCCATGAAGGGAATACCAGCAGCGGTCAACTTTGCAATGACTTCAGCCTCTTTGACGTACACTGACGACGTATTCGCTGTCTTGTGCTTCTGGTTTCTCTGGCTCAGGTCGCCTATCACGAAGTCTTTGTCATTCAACTTCTCACGCAGAAAAAGACTAACGGCTCTACCAAGCTGCCAACTGATGCTACCGTGGGTAATGTTGCAGGAACCATTGCATGGGGAGCCCAACAGATCAAGAGTGCATATCTGCTCGTCCGTACCGAGCGCCAATTTGATACGCTCCAACACATTGGTTGTGAGATGTTTCACAGCCGGAGAGCCTGTGTGGACAGACATGGCACTTTGGATAGCTGCCTGACCCTGTTGCAAGGGAGGTTGTGCGGGAACCGGTTCAACAGGAACCGTGTAATGAATTCTCTTCACGTCATTTTCAATTATGGCGAAACAATCAAAAAATTCCTTAACCAAAGGATCAGTCAACTTGCCTTCTGCCAACAATTCGCATAGATGAGCATAGGCTACATGCAGACCGAGACTCTTGTTTTCTGCTTTACAACCCACACGACTGTCCAACATGTCTTGGGAGAAAAAACTCATGAGCACATGCTGGTAGTCATCTATCACCAACGAGAGAGAATGAAAAGGAGCAGGTCCAGCTACAGCCATCAGACAAGGCTCTGTCTTGGTCAACGCTTTAAAGTAGTCGACCAGAGTCAAGGAGGTCCCCACTGCCGCCAACGTATCCTGATGCTGATATAAACGACTCACTGCACTTGATGATGGAATCATGATTGTCGACTGCGGCATCGACGAATGACCAACTCGACAAACCCATTCCAGCTTCATGCCGTAGAAGTCTATGAGGGCCTGACGTCTGGTTTCCGAAGTCATAGGTAGACTTTCAATCGACACAAAAGTTTGCAACACCAGCCCCAAGACGGAGTTGATTCCAGAGGCTAGAGTTAGTGGCCCAAACACTACTTTCGAATCCCCCCCTTTGAGGATCGCAATCAATTTAAGTTTGAGAGTATCTATGAAACCTGTCCGAATAGTGTCCGCTAACAACAACACCTGATCCAGAACTTCGAGTATGTACCACTCAATTGCCAATCCACGCATGTACAATCGAGTCCCCGTCGACCAAGCAATCGCAAAGATGTCGTTCACCTCCGACATGTCATTATGACCAGTAGCTTCTTTGTACTGATCATAATAGACACCGTTCAACGCGGTATCCTCTAGAGACCGACGGCCAAGCAACGCCATATGCGGCTCATCCTGCGTGAAGAAATGCCGAGCCAAGGCAGTTTGGACCCCCAACCATTGCTCTGATTGGATGGTGCCCTGTGACAAGGCCCATCGCGCCTCAAGAGCTTGCAAATTCTTCGTAGCCACATCCTGAGCACGAGCATTACTCGACGACGCCACACCACCATAATTGCTCACATCAAAAACGCCTTCCGACCTCGTCTTTTGGATGATGGTATAGAAATATACGACGAACTTATCCCACTTCACCAGCCCCCAGCTCTTCTTATAATTAGCGTACGGGGTGGGTTGCACAATGTCCAAAAGCTCGTCAATATCAAAGTCTATCTCGAGCAATCTTTCGCGAAGGTCGGTCATGATCAACGTGAGCTCAGCTCCGTCGATCGAAGCATAGTATTTATCTTGATCTTCATCATCCATAAGGCGAATACTTTCGTTGGTTTTCAACAAACCAGCCAAGGTTGCATGTAACTCTGGCGTGATGGCACTCGCGTCGTAAAGCTCTTTTGCCATGAGAGCCTTGGTGTCTTTGGAGGCAAACAGTTGACGCTTTTGAACGAAATGCCAGTGATCCCCCTCCCACTCAGACAAGGGAAGAACGGCAAGAGCACGATTCGACATCAAAGGGGAACCTTTGGGAGCAGCTGCAGAAATGCTTGATCCACATTTATCCAGGCAAGACTTCAAGCTCGAACTGTTAACCATTTTTCTAATGACTCCATCGGGATGCTGTACGGAGCCCAGCTGCAGCATGCAGATGTCCGTGCTGTCACTTTTGCAAACCTCATACATCGCATGCTGTGACGCCAGAGCTTGCAGGGATCTGGCCACTTCGACTGGCCAATTCTTTAGACCGTCTGACACACTTAAAAAGAATGTCAGAAAATCCATTTTCTGAGCATCCTTGCCAACTCCATCTTTCTTTCCCTCGATGAAGAACAACAGATATTCCAATCCACGCCTCGCATCAGTCGGAACCCTCGGGTCCGTAGATAGCTTTTGGAATAAAATAGCCAACATATTTGCGGGCATAGCTGCCCGCGACACCACATCTTGTAGCGTCCCATCATCCAAACTCACCCCGCCATTTCGCCCATCAAGGCCTTCGCGGAGTGTTTCAGGTAAAAAATCCCATTTCGTAGCCGCCATAACAAAAAACGACTCGAAAAGCAAAGCAAGGTCTTCTTTTCCTTACCAGCTCGCGTCCATGTTCTAGATATATTGCCTAGGTCAAGTTGCGCCCCTTATGCGCTTTATATCGGAGGATTACTCGCTTTGCTCTGTAACTTGCGCGCTGAAATCGCGCTGAGCTTGGGATAAAAATACGATCACGATAATAATAAATATCCGGGTTTCTTCAATAGCACCTGAGTTCCACGGATCACACGTCAAAGACAACACAAAACTGTTGTGACGTAGATCAACTCAGGCGCAAACTCATTCGCTATCTTACAGGTATCCAATCATCGTTCTCTCACAAAACCCAATCAGAATTCGAACTCGAATCGTCATGAATCTTCAAACTACTTTACACTTCACTTTGCATTTTTAATATTTGACTTCTCCAAATATTCAAATATTCGACTTCTCCAAATATTCAATTGACAGCTTCCTTCTGTAACGTTCTATTCCAAAAATCAATATGTCCTACGGATTTTCCTAGGTCCTGTCAAAACCTAGTAGACAATATTGATTCTCACCACAGACAGTTATCCTTTTCCTGAGGATAACGTAACATCGCAACGGGGTAGAACACGGTA
>OJHN01000050.1_pt1 | contig 19865 bp, 2 predicted proteins | sample 1595281 | NCBI WGS metagenome assembly OJHN01 (sample SAMN05416701, study PRJEB24817) | seawater metagenome | isolation source: Sea water | place: Canada:Atlantic | collected 2013-07 | reverse complement strand
TCGTCGGCAGCGTCAGATGTGTATAAGAGACAGGGGTACGGGTGGAGGGGGTGTCGTGCCCGCCGTGCGGAGGCGTAGGGGCGCGTCGTGTGAGGGGGCGCGCGGCGCCTTTGCCCGTCTACTCAGGGGGCAGAGACCGTCCCCGCCCCCCCGGCGCGCCCAGGCGGGCCGGGCCGCGACGCCCGGCTCTTCTACCTGTACGACGAGTTTGGGGGCAGAGGCCGGGGACCAGGCGGCGAGATGTGGAGGCGACCGAAGGCACAGGGGACGGGCGTTTGCTGAGGTTCGCCGGGGGGACAAACCCCCGCGCGAGGTGGTCGATGTGGAGCGGCCAACCGAGGACGCACGCGTTGACTCGCGCTGCTGAGGCCACGCCCCCGCATGGTAAGCCCGATGACGCAACCGGGGAAAGCCCGTGCTGCCGAGGCCGCGCATTCACCTTCTAATATTTCCCTCCGTTCCTTCTGTCGTGTATGTCGCTTCCCCTCGCTCGTCCCCTCGTGCCGCTGCCCCGTGGTGGTGGGGGCGGAGTGCCGTGTCCGTGCGTCCGTGCGTCCGCGTGTCCGTCCGTCCGCGTGTCCGTCCCGCGTCCCTTCCCGTGTCCCCCGTTCGCCCCGTACTGTTGTTAAAGACCACCTGCGAGAAAAAAAAAAAAAAAAAACCTCACGTGATTACTTGTTCAGCGTAAAAGTAGAAATCACGTTCCACCCGGACATGGTTGTTGAGACAGCAATCAGTGAAGCTACCAGACTCAAAATAATCATACGCATGAGCGGTGAACTACCTGTACTTCAGGAAGATCTCCTCGCTGCCCTAAGCCGTGAGATTATGAAGACCCGTTATCGCCACCCTGTCCAGACGTGCCCTGACTATCAATTCCTCGTCGGGGCACATGAAACCAGTTGGGGATGCAATTTAGTCGTAGAGGCAAACGCCTACATCAAAACTTTGATCATGCAAGCTAACGGCTTGGTGTCCACCAGCACCACCTACGATGCGCCTCAAGTCAGACGGGGTGGGCGTGGTGGACGTGGAGGACGAGGGGTGTTTAGGAGCGAAATCCACAGCCTACCGACCAGCCTACCGGCCAGCCTACCGGCCAGCCTCCTATCGCCCACACCGCTGGTAGCGAGTGCGAGTGCGCGCGGGCGTGGAGGACGAGGAGTATTCAGGGGCGAGGTCCATCAAACGCACCTAACACACTCACACGTGGTAACAAGTACAAGTGAAACAGCAGAATACGTAATATGCACTGATGCATGTGATATTGCAGCTGGGGGGGGTCTACTGAAAGCAAATATATTGGATCCCTCAGTATCTAAGGCAAGCTCGACTGAAGGCTCACTCGATACGCTTATACGTACTGCAAACTCAACCGATGCCACCGTACGCATCCAGACTCCTCCTCCCGGGATGTTCCATTGGGATGGAGATGTCTATCTCCCGTTTGGAAGCAGTGCATACGTGGTCACCGTGTCGGGCAACAACGAAGGGGAGGAGCCGGGAGTGTTTGTACGCCTTAAGAACGAACCACCACTTGCATGGGTAAAGCACCAAGCACCACCGGCAGGAGTTGACGCCATCAGGCGAGTCACCAGCCGCGAGGAAGTAATCTCCCTATGCCAGCAGGCGAACCAGGCGGCAGTGTACAGGGACAGACGGGAATTCCCAGGGCTCACTTTCGGAATGTTAATAGAGGATGAAAACATGACATCCCGGGCACCCACAGCTGATGGAATAAGACAAGTGAAATTCGCAGAAGGCACAGATGTGGAGGGCTCGCTTCATCTCTTCTCATCCCGTCAGTACATGTCTCCTAATCGACCAACTACACAATCGTTGGGCAAGATTCCACCTGGAGGGAGGAAATCCCAAATTTATGCTGAGATTGGAATGAAATATTACAACGTCATGACCTTGGAACCGGATGCTTTATTAGTAAATGCTCTGAATACATTTACGGATGTAGCCCACGCAAATGAGACGCCTACCAGCGTCGGCTCTTACGCATTGAACCTGTCAGACTCTCACGTCGCTGCAAGTTTGAAAAGGCTAAGAAAAGCTAATTTGATGGGGGAGGAACGTGAACCTCCTATAGTCATCTTGGCGGCCTGGGTTGTAGAGTACATGGCGACGCCCTCACCGGTAAAGGGTGGGGAATTGAGACGCACCTGTTTTGGATTGCTAAGACACCTATTTCATGAGATAAGTGTGCATATTGGACGAAGCCAATCACCACCGGACGAATCCACACCGGATGTGGTTTTCCTGAAATCCATCCCAACGCTCAGCCATCTGTTGTTGAAAGGCTTTTCGACACTACTGAACACCCACCTTCCTGACTCTGTTAGCAATGTGATTATGCTAACGACGGAATCCATCGCCAAACTGGAATGCGTCGCTGAGATTGATAGGTGGGCACCGAATGTGATACTAGCTGATGCATGCATTCGGACAGCTGACGTAGCGCTGGCCATACCTCAGCTGCAGGACCCCAACAATGATGTTGTACGGGCTGCAGCTTTACTATTTCACGTACGGACAGCCACCGACACACCCATGATCTCAGCCGAATTTAGCATCCTCCCCATACTGAACCCTACGATGACAGACTTGGAGGAGGGCTGCACATATTTCAGGTCGATTGGGCTGACAGTTAAAACAATAGAGTTGACTTTCAACTCGATTGGAGTAACGGCCAAAACGACTGAGTTGACCGCACGGTTATTGGAGTCCAGCAACCAAATGATAATTATTGACGACACGAACGAAGCATTCACAGCAAAACAATTTGTAGCGGCACACTGGATGGCCAAGGTGCGCAACCGACAACCAGTGTACGCACCATCCGAATTACGCTGGTGCATTGGAATGTTACGCAAGCATGCAAATGATAAACCACTGCAGCTGATAGGTACACTGGGACGAATGCTCGCTGACGCTTTGTTGCACCATCAGGCAATGGAAGGCTACACGAGTGTTTTAAATTCCAGTTACGCCACCATTATAGATGAATCTGTACACTGGTGGGCACCAAAGGAAGCTAATGAGCAAACACGAGTGGGGGCGGCATCCAACTCTGGAGATATGGATCTAGTCTTGGGATTAGACAAACATCCACCCTCTCCACCTTCGTCTCCGCCGTCAGAGGAGATAGTACAACGGGTACTGGAAGAATATTGGCATGACAACGCACCAGCAGAAGCTACTGCTCCTCCCCTGCCCACTCCACCTACTACGTCTCAACACCCTGCGCACGAGCCTCCAAAAGCGGCGCCTAAAGACATAGTTTACTTACAATGCGATCACGGGTTTGTCAGTGTGACCAACAACGCACATGAGAGCAACGGGGGAGACAGCGACTTGCCTAAATGCACTAACCCAGAATGCATCCAGGAAGCTACTGTTTGGTGGGCGCGTGAACAAGCCGACTTATTGGAGAAAGTTAACAGCGCGTGTGCCAGGCACACCGACACCCTTACTCCCGCTCATTCACCAGCGATAGTGGTTTACGAAGACCCCACTGAAAGTGGAAGCGTACAGGTTTTTCTGAAAACATTGGAAGGCGTGACAATGACTTTGAACGATATTTTTATTCACAATGATGTTGAGGAACTTATGGAAGCGGTCGAGACATTAACGCAGATACCAACTTGGGCATTTTGGCTGAAATGTGCAGGACACCCAATGCAATTAGGGCACACGATTAGCTCTTACGGAGTTGAGCATGGTACATCTATTGAGATGTGTGCGTACGGACGGGGAGGCATGCTACGTGCAAGCAACGTGTCTTCTGCAACTGACTTAAACCACGGTAGTAACGTACGTGACTACCATGGTGGGGGAGAGAAATCAGATAAGCCAGCAGCAGCGAACGAAGGGAGACTACAGCGATTCGAAGCAACAAAAGCTAACAAAGTAAGCATATGCAACGCACCGTTTGAAAAAGAATTACTTTCCGGGAAAACGCCAATAAAAATTCTGGTGAAAGCAGCCCAGCAAGGAACGCCCGCAATGGCGAAGGGGTCAATTAGCGAAACACATAAGAATGCAATAGAAGGAAACCTCCAGAAGTTCATGAAAACGGACTGTATAAGATACGATACTAACGCAGGCACAGCAGACGAACCATCATCAGGCCTGAGCCAACATGGAAAAAGGACACTGCAGGAAGCTGACCAGGATGCGTTACGCATAGAAACAAGTGCTCACACGGCAAATGATTGCGGCCCTACCCTCAAATTCCTAAGTTCCGCCAAGGCATGCAAATCACTGGAGCTGATGCAAGACAGATTCGAAGAGGTGGCAGAATGGACTGAAGAACTGCCAGCAGGCACAGGTGAACTCAGATTCGTCGAATACTTCAATGGAGAGATCACGTACGGCATACATAGTTCGCCATGCGTCACACACCACAATGGAAATCAGCACACCGTCAACTTACAGTTAGCAGGATACACTTGGATACTCGTAGCTCACCCTGAAACGTTCCAAGACGACTGTTACAAAGGGAACGTAGGTACAGACAGTGAAAGATACGGAGCACGGCCTTTTGATGACTCCACCAGGCCCGACCAATGGCTTATAACGGTGATGCAAGCTGGAGACATCCTGTACATCCCACCTGAGTGGTGGCATGCAGTAGTCAGCAGCTCATACTCCCTTATGATCAGTATACGCCAGCCGATTAGCGACACTTACTTCCAGATGGGTAACGTCAATTATTTACAAGACGAGCACAGGTTAGCCAACCACTGCACCCGCTCTTACCTCCAGAAACTGAGTGAAGAGAAACAGATACTATGGCACCGGGCGATCACCTCATGGTGGGTAGTCTCTAGGCATGATGGCTACATTGCTGTACACCTTCTGGACCAGAATTCGTGGGAGACATTGCATAAGTTAGGATACTTACTCACTGGATTTGGAGAAGGATGGGATGCAAAATATAGAGCCATACTGCACCAATCGCTTACTTCTACCCAGTTACGGATGCTAACTTTCAAACCGGCAGAGGGCACTCCACCAGACGAGCATGCAACTCACGATGACCGAGGGCATGATGATGGGATGCCCGTCGAATCATGGCACAGCATATTCTATGCATCGTCCGACTCTGAGCACGTACCATCGCCACCCTCATCCCCACCGGATACAGAAGTAAGCCCAGCTCAGCAGTTGACTTTCCCACTATCCTTCTCTGGAAGCAAACCACTTATACTCCGATTTGGACATTGGATGGTACTGATAGATCAATGCTGGAGAAGGATCAATGGTCTGACAGGTGGCATCTATGAGGGCCATACAATAGATGTAAACCCCATATACATACACGCTTCTTATGCCCATAAGGAGAAAGTACAAGTACCTATAACCATTGGGATGAGTAGCGCAGCTAGATCGTTAGCATGCAGAGCCCAATTGACCGACAACATCCACGAGATTTATGCTAGTAGGCAAGGAATATGTGTATTTTGCCACACATACTTGGACTTCAAAAATCTAAGATGGGTACCAGCTATCCCGGGAGACACTAGGGGATCAAAAATGTGCGCCACTGCTTATGCCAATCCCAACCGACAACAGGTATGCCACAACTCGGCTCAATGTACTAACTGCGGAGTCGATGCAGTCCTACCAATCTCCACTCTACCTGAAGACAGACGAGAACATCGAGCATTGCTACGCTGGTGTTCCAGAGATTTATTTAGCACTAGATGGAGAGTCACTTGGATAGCTAGACGTGAACTACAAAGAGCTGGACGATACATACTATTTGGTCTGCGGCTAGTACGTTTGTTAGCAGAATCAAATGCGTTACGATACATTCCTGGAGGTATAGGGGAAGGGGAGGCAGCTACGGAGTTTGCAAATTATGTTGATGAGCACCCTGCCAATAATGGGGAGGGACTACTAGCTGTTAACATAGTAACGCAGGCTATGCTACAAAACTATCGAGATGAGTATGCATCGCCACCACACTCTCCGCCATCTATGGAGCAACCTGGGCCTACTATGGACAACAAAAACTTAGCCATTTTCTTACGCGACTCTTCATTTGAGGATTGCGTTACTGTGACGCACGTGATAGACGTAATTGCAGAAGCTAGTCTACCACTACGGGCTGGACCTTTGTACATACTATGTGCTTTCCTATTCTTACCACCGCATGTAGCTTTCGATGATGACTGCACCGGATTAACTGGTATAGTCAAACGATTCGCAGACCTTGAATCGTATTTAGCTACAATCACCCCTCTAGGGAGTCAGCTACTGGTATGCGAATACTCACCTATGGATCAAGATGGACAAATCATTTCACCTAGGTACCCCGCTGAAGGAAGAGTGTTAAGAGGACGCAGACTCGCCTCACCATCTAAGTATTTATGGTACGGTGAAGAACTGGAAGAACTTTGGGAAGAAGAGGAAGGAGCATTGCACAATGCGCGACGCATATTCATAGGACTCTGTGCGTGGTACGGGCGAGTACGCCTTCGGTTAAAAAGACGGAGACACTTACTATCCACCTCTACTTTCGCATTGCCAATCAAGACTACCTCTCCTCCCCCATCGCCGCCAGGGTCAACATTGAGCAAAATAGCAGTACCTACTCCCGAATCATACACCAGAAGCATTGGAATACACTGGAATGCTGTTCAGGAAAAGGTATTAACAACTTTGGGATTAAGTCCTTCAAAGACGCCAACCAAGACCGACCCAGAAACGCACCATCAAATGCAACAACCTTTCATGATCACAGGAGACATGCTGTCAGATCTAACCCCTGCTGAAAGGAATTTCGTCAGTATTAATCACCAGGATTTTGCAATAAACCATGCCGCTAAGGGATGCCTATTACGCACGACAACAGCCATCGAAATACTACCGAACGAAGTAATGACGCACTACGTGCCCATTCCAGATAGAATGGACTCTTTCAGATACTACTTGGTGAGGAACGCACCGGGAAGACTACAGGCCATTAACCAGGGTCTGAAACACACGCTATTAGTCCAAGAAGTCATCACGGTAAGAACCGCCGTTGCCACCTCCCCACCATACAAATGGGAGTTAGCGGTGACCTTGCTGAACCGGTCCACTACCTCCACGAGACTAACAAGAGGGTCTATCATGGCCATAGGATTAGCAACTTCTCATGATGGGAGGAGCATTTCACCCGAGCTATTCAGGGATATTAGTTGCTCACCGTCTGTTCCCCCATCTCCACCTGACTTGGCTGACGGAGATCCCCAACGAAAACCAATTTCATTACCGTACATACTACAATCATGTGCTACTATAATTGGCGCTACACAAGCTCAAGTTCAAAGGGTCTCCACTGACTGTTTCGGGGCTGTTATGACACAATTAAACGCCCTACCTGGTATTACTAACCAGTTAGTCGCTACCAAACCAACGTTTTACTCAGAGGTCAGCCCAAGCGAGATGCAAAGGATGGAATTCGAACTACGGACCACGGTGCAACCGAGTGACCACTATCTACCTTCTCCGCCAGGATCTCCTCCAGAGACAACCCCAAGTGATCTCACAACCGAACACCTTACTACGCCTAGTAGTTCAACCACACCAGAGTCTCCTGGGCTTGAAACAACCCCTCGACAGACTAACTCAGAAATCATGGCGACTCTATTGATAGTGGCGTCGCAAGCCAACACAGAACGACTAAAGAATCAATTGAGACAAATAATTGGTGAATGGAGGAATACGATAGCGAAATCCCTACTTGTGAAAAGAGTATACCAACGTTTGATAGATCGAGGTTTCACTGAAACAGTGGTTCTACGCAACGCATTCATATCATGGCTGGCAGGAGTTACGACTGTACACGAGTCCAGTTTAATCAAGGATGGTCTTAGTACAAGTGCGGTACGCCGCGTCCGATTTGGACAAGCAACTCCTCCGCAACTAACGGACTCGACCACTATCGCAGATGAAGATGGGTCCAAAGTGATGGGCTTAATGACGAGACTAGACAGCCAATTGAACTCATCGGTTACTTTAATACGCGAATCTCAACTAGAGATGAAAGCAAGACTAGCGGAGTGCCAACGTAGATGTGAAGTAACGGAACATCGGATATCTGAGCACGCTAGTAGACAGTACGATGACAGATCACATATAGCGAAGACTTTGGAAGAGCATATCGCCCAGATGAGAGAGGGAGTGGTCGAAATGGTAAGTGACCTGCGAAACGAACTTTTCGCCACCACCACTCATATGGTGAGCAGCAAACTCATGAACGAACGGCGATTGGGATTGCCCGGAACTGGCACACCTTCCAGATTCACTGAGGGCAACCATTCAAGTCTTGCTATCCCCGAAGACACAGACAGCCAAAAACGTTTAGCTATATGGATCCTGGACTCCATTGCTGAAGCTCAAGGCATGTCAATGTTAATGGAAAGATCCTTCATGCCTTTCTTCACATTAGAAGAAGACGCACTTGCTACACTAAGAACGAGTGCCACCGGAGTGATGACTATCTTACCAGTTCCAAGTCAATGCTCAGAAAGAACAGCTCTATTGATGATTCAAGATTACATAAGTGAGGCCAACATAGAAAGACCAGGATGCAATGTGAGAGTACTCAATCCCCTGACGTTTCCGAAATGTTGGTTGAACCAACTCAGACAAGCTCAACCTGCACTAAAGGATAGACACTTAATTGGCGAGCCAAGCATCTTAATGGTAATCATCCGGCACTCGAGGGCCGACTTAGACGCCTCAGCTGTGAACGCCCACCTTCGGATGCTCAACACTTTAAGCGAACGTGTACGCATTAGAGAACTATACCTAGTAGCAAGACTGGATGAAGCTCAGCGCAAATCAGATGATGACGATGAAAGGACAGTAATCGCCATGATCGCATCCCAGTACAAAACAGGTACTCGCAGACCGATCCGGGATGCGGAACCAGACGACCGGACTAACACTACGCCTAACCTTGAGAAACCTGAATCCATTAGATTAGGGCACATATTCTCCGTGGAGCTGTCAGGAGCCATGCCCAAATGGACGGACGAACCAGCTGTTCAAAGCTTCCATTTAAAGTTGGTAAGGTACCTTCAAACTTCGGCAGGAAGAGATATCTTACGGGCATTACTACATAGAGTCGACTGTGATTGCGTATCTCAGCTGTCAGATGCGGTGCTACACCAAATCAGCATATCTACACGCGCTATGCCACTGATGAACTTGTATCAAATGCAGGCCAGCCAGGATGAACTACATCGGGCATGCCAACGATGGGAAGGATGGATGAGAGAAAACTTCTCACTACCACTCACTAATAGAGCACCGCCACCAAAGGAGATATTGGAAGGACTCATGTTTGCTTTCTACGATATCCTGCTGCTACAGAGGGCGATCCCTCATGGAAGCGGATCGGATGCACAAGCTAGACATGAAGCTTCCAGGCAATGCAACCGCCCTAGGAGAAATGGAATATCCGATGCTATTTGGATCAAGGAAGTGATTGACTCATTATCAGGGTTGCTGACTCTGTGGGGACCTAGTCACTCCGACATCTTAATAAAAAGCGAACTTCCTGGAATTTTCACACACATGGTAAATGAGATGACTGACCCGATGATGAAGCAGCAGGTTATGAGATTAGCTGAAGATTTTATAGTTGGACTAGCAAAATCAAAGGGGGTTAGTGTGGAAGAATTATATGAAGACTCCATACAGAAAAGAGAAACATCTTTCAGCTCCAGGAGGCAAGGGCCAGCACATGTGGATGGAGCAGTCTTACTAACTGGAACACATTCCAACGCCGTACTGAAATTCTTTAGGTCACCACACGACTTACGAAAAATAGTTGAGATGGGTCAACTACAGTCTTTCTTGCTGATGCTCGCACGAGATATTGTGGGCAGACACCTGGGATCAGTCATAGATGATAAAACAGGAAAAATCATGAACGACGCTGTCCTAATGGTGGTTCCTGACCCTGCTACAGGAAATGCAGTATCCGAGTGGTACCCCACGTTACAGAATCATCACGAGAATATGACAGCCGCAGTACAAGACGAGAAACGTTTGGGAGAACAGTTGCAACTCCTCACAGATAACATGGCAAAATTCACACAAGGACTGCGTGACCAGCAAGCTGCGGACACCGCGTGTTTGACTAAACAGATAGACAGTGTAGCCCAACATACAGAGCTCAGAAAACATAGTGGCATGGACTGGCAACCATCAGGAGTGCAAGCAGTAGGGGCTAACCCACCGAACAGAAACCGGACGTCATGGAATAGAAACAGCACCTCCCAACCCGATTCGCGTAATGAACGCCCCAGGTTTCCAAGACCGCCTCGAAAGGATAAGGATGGTAACATCATATGGCGCCTCACAGACAAACCAGCCACTAAATGGGGAGATATACCAGACTGGTTTAAGTCCATGTTGGCTGGGTTTGGAATACAGCACGATGAGGACTGGACAGCGAGAGCAGAAAAAGTATGCTTACTATGTGGACCTAATGCAGACCACTGGTGGTCAAGATGCGTAAAAGTATGGGCTTCGACGGACGCCGGCCAAAAATATTTAGGAGCCGCGAAAGCTAGCCAACGGGTACAAGAGGCAATGAAAGCCAAAGCACCCTCTACAGCTACCTCAACCATAGAAGATGTTACCCTATGCGTGGGATGCACGCTAGAAGCAACGCGAGACTCATCAATGGAAGCAAGTTCACTAGTGAACTGGGTATGCGAAGGCATGGGCCTTTCACAGGAGGATGATGGCAGTATGTTCTACGAGGCGATTGACTACATCACTCAAGAACAAGACATGCTTCAATCAGAGCTTCAGAAATAGGGGAGTTTGGCGGTAGGTGAGTCGGCAGAAAAAGACTCGGAAAAGGGTTGCCTGGCGCCTGTTAAAGACAAACCCGAAACCTGTGCATGTCAAATTGGATGCTCACTTGGGGGAGGAGATTACAAGAAAAGAAGAGAGAACCAATTAAACAGGAGAGGATACATTGAATGGGAATCTTCACTCTTAATTAGCGAAATACATCAGGCCGTACAACACCTACTATGCAAATACGATACTAGCACTCAAGACAATGAAGAAGGCAATGATACGCATATAGCACTGATAAAAAGCATGGAACATGGACATGAAAATTTAGACGAGAAATTGGAATCAATACGGACATACTCTAGGCAGCATCATGACCAAGGGAGAACAATGAATATAGCAGCACACGCAACTATAGGAAGATACGGAGAAGGGCATGAGGATACATCTGACGTAAACCAATTAGGATCAGAGGAGCAACAGATCAAAGCATGTCTGAACCCTAACATTGGGTGGGCAGAAGCCTTGGAGAGATTAAATGGGATAGAGAGCATTAACCACATGACGGAGATACCCAACACCAAACCATATGAATTTGACATAGAATTCGAAGAGGAAGAAGCAGAAGGTGGAGAAACAGACTTATGTAGCACAGAAGGATTGTTCATACTACAAGATGAAGATAAGGAAGAGTACCAGTCAATGGCAGCAGAACTTTCATTCGAGGATTTGGATGGACAAGCCCATTCCTTACCAGCCATCATTGACAGTGGAGCAGCAAGATGCTGCCTAAGGAAAGATACGTTAGACAAGTACTTCCCACAACATGCTAAACGCCTACAACCCACAGATAAAAGATTTCACGATGCCAGCAAGTCTATCATGCCGGTGAGAGGTACCATAACCATTGAATTCTGGATAGGAAAATGCAAACTAAATTGCCAAATGTTTGTGTTTGACAAACTAAGCGTACCTATTTTGATTGGCACCAGCGCTTTGATGAGGAATGGATTAATCATAAACGCAAAGGAACGTACCCTATATACCACCACGACGGATAACCAGCCGCAATGTAGTGTGCCATTACAATGCACTCGAAATGACCAAGTAAAACCACATATACTCTTGGCCAGTGACACTATGGAACCAACACCAGGACAATCACCTATCAGTCAAACCAAAAGAATTCAGGAAGCTAGACTATCCTGGACTACTACTGCTAAAGTAACCGAAGACATCAGAATAATAGCAGGCAAACAAGCAAAAGGAGTACTATTAACATTTGAGAATCATTGTCCAAACACCAAGGCGACACTAGAACTGGAACCAACAAAAGAACTGCTGGCACTATTCCCAACGCTGGAAACAGCAGGAGCCACCCTACAATCTGCTAGCAATGCTCAAGCTTTCATACACCTACGCTCTACAGAAGACATAGTAATTCCTAAAGGAACCATCATGGTGAACGTAAAAATAGCACCAGAAAGAGCAACTACACTGAAAACAATGCAGAGAGTACAACTGATCATTGATCAAAACCTACCATTCGAAGAAGGAGGACCACCAACCACTGCTGAGCATCTAAAAGAATTAGGACTAGATTTATCCACTTCAATCGACCCAAACCGCCCTAAGAAGGATGGAGGATATGAACTACTCACGGAAGCACAGAGAAACCAATTGATCCAACCGGCACTCAGATGGTGGTGGGTCTGGTCCAGAGATGCAAGGGTACCTGAAGTATCTAGACTGGTGGTCATCGACATCCCAACAGGAGATGCTATCCCGGTGGCACAAAAACCGTACCCGATCCCTTACCAATACCGAGATGCAGTCATAGACGAATTACGCAAACTACTACACGGAGGACTGATAGAGCCTACCATATCACAGTGGGCGAGCCCTTTATTAGTAAGACTCAAGAAGGACTCGACGCCAGACAAGATCAGACTGAAATGCATAATAGATTATAGACGGCTCAACCAAGTGACTTTAGCAGATGCGGCCGGCTTAGGAGATATGGAGGAGATTTTAGACGGATTTGGAGGGAAACAACGATATGGCGGCATTTGTGATGCGGCAGGCGGATTCTACCAATTCACAATAAAACCAGAAGACAGATCAAAAACTGCATTCGTACTACCCACCTCGATGGGAGGCACCTCTTTCCAATGGAGAGTAGCACCTTACGGATTGACACGTAATCCCGCAGGATATTCAAGAGGAATGATGTTTGCTCTACAAGGCTTGCACACAGTGAGCCTGGCACCCATGGGCAACAGTACCGGAGGCTGCAGCTCATGGATAGACGACATCTCCATGCACGCCGATTCCTTTGATGGATTCGTAGACTTATTCGAAAGAGTCCTAATGCGGATGGCGTCTGCATCTATGCAACTTAAGGCGTCCAAATGCCTACTACTGCAAGAAAAGCTGGAGGTGCTAGGATTCTTCATTACACCCGATGGGATCGTGATGCAAGAAACGAAACTAAAAGACTTAAACAAGTTTGATGAAAATGGAAATAGAGTGGCGCCAGCTTCAGTAGAGGAGATACGCACTTTCCTTGGAGCAGTTCAGTTTTACCGACGGTTTGTCCCACGAATCAGTTTACTAGCTGCACCAATGATCGAGATGTTAAGGAAAAGCCCTGATCCTAAAAAGGCCACTTGGGACGGAGTGAGGCAATCTTTTGATGCTATATTAACCTTCTTGCAATCAGACGCAATAATATCCGCTCCAGATCTCAGCGACCCCTTAGCAGAATATGTAATATGCACTGATGCCTGTGATATTGCAGCTGGGGGGGTTCTACTGCAATGGCAACACCCTAGTGGCAAGGGAGGAGGACCACCCCCTGGTACCCCGCTACGAGGAGGAAAAGGCACCGATCCGCTAACCCAATCGTGGAGACATGATCACGGCTGGAAATTACGGACAATAGCTTACTATAGCAAGACGTTCGACAAGGCTCAAAAGAACTATCCTACATTTGACAAAGAAAGCGCAGCCATATTGTTCTGTGTACGTAAATGGGCAAAACTCATTACTTGCAAAGCAACTACCCTATACACAGACTCATCAGTAGCAGCTTCTATGTTACATAAACATATGGGTCCTCCACGTTTACAACGTTGGGGTATGGAGTTGGGTACGTTCTTACCTTACCTGAAGGTAGCTTACCGAAAAGGGACGGAAAATGGGATGGCCGACTTCTTATCTAGATACCCAGCTTATAAGCATTACATATCGACCGCCAGAAATATACAAGAAATGCCAAGTGAATTATTCGATAAACTACCTGAGATGGTACCGATGTTCACTCATAAACTAGGAGATGATGAGGAATGGCTTTCCCGAGCTACCTACGAATTATACGAGGCTAAAAATCCGAGGCTGATGGATCAAATATGGCAACACAACGATGAGACGGATGCATCAACCCAGGAAGATTTGGACAGTAGCCACCACATGAGGAACTACGTTGAAAGGGAACTAACTAACGTTGACAAATTATTCCAAGGAGGTTCTGACGAATCCCAGTTAACCTCATTACTACACGAAACCAGATTAGCGGTATTAGATGGAGATTACTGGAAGGACCAACAATCTTTCAATAATCATTGTGGAGAGTGGGAGCACTATGCCGCTATTTTCCACTCGACTAACCATCGATCACCAGTGGTATATGACTTATGCTGTGGAGAAGGAGGATTCTCTAGGGGTGCAAGAATTACCGGTGCCGAGATATATGGCGTAGATAAAAACAGCCGTTTCAAGCTAAGATACGAGACAGACTTTGATGAAGATGGCTCCCAACACCCTTCCGGGATGAGCTTCATGGCACACGACGTGTCAGATGAGAAACTTTGGGACACCTTAATGGAAACAGGTAACCTAAACGGATGGCCACCACCTGACATTATACATATCAGCCCGCCGTGCCGCACTCTCACCAGATTACGCCAAGTAAGGAGGCAAGACAGCACAACAGACTTGACTGTAAATTACGCAATCTCAAAACTGAAGACATTGGAAAGGCATTGGAAACTGCAAGGGAAACATCTAATATGGCAAGTAGAAAACGTTCCCGAGAGCAGAATACATGTAACTGAAACGGTGCAAAATACAGTGACATTATGTGGAACAATGATGGGCCATAAGGTATTCAGACACCGCACATTTTACTGCAACTATACTGCAGCTATAGAGCTACCCCATAGCCACCATGGTAAGTGGGTTGGATCCAATGGTGTGAGGTTCTCCCCCGCTGACGACCATCATCGATATGGGCACCTACCACCTCCCAACATGTACGGAGTATACTCATCACCCTCTGGTGGCAGAGGCACGCTAGCCGAATGGCATGGCGCTATGGGGTTCCCACTCAATACCTTTTCGAGTAAAGGAATAGCTAACGCACTTCCCATATCTTACGGACGATTACTAACAGCTCAAATGATTGCACACAGCCTGCATCGAACATATGGATGCCCAATATGGACCCCCAGTGAAAGAGATCAATTACAAACGGAAACTCTCGCAAACTGGACTGTCAATGGGTATCACCCCAACAACATCGCTTGCACACGGCTTACCCCAGAAGCACTAACGCAGAATTTGTCTGAAGGGATGCTACCCGTACTCACACCCATAGAAGAAGAGGCCCTACCCCTTGACGCAGACGGGGATAATGCCACCGCGGATGGGATATCCTCTACGTTTGACTGTAGCCGAGTTGCCCAATTACTCGACCCACACTTAAATCTCATCATACGCAAATTGGAATCTGAACACACAGCGAAAACCGATTTGAAGGGACTAAAAATGAACTGGATTATGGATGGGGACAGACTGTGGCGTTTAGCAACTACACTGGATGGTGAACCTACCAACCGGCTAGCAATACCACTACAAGGGAGAGGACCGTTACTACGGAACTATCACCATAAGTGCCATCGTGGAGGGGACCCATTGTATAGGGAAATGGCTGAACATTTCTATTGGCCCAATATGGAAGGCGATTGTCACGACTTCGCTAATGCTTGTGTGATCTGCAGCAGTACTAGATCCAGAGCATTGGTAAAGGCTGAAGTGAAACCTATCCCTACGCCTTCTCGTCCTTTCAACGTAATACACTTGGATCATAAAGGACCTCTGCCCAGATCTGGACCATACTTACATATCTTGGTGGTCACTTGTGCATTGACCAGATTCACACTATACATACCAGTGACGTCCACTACTGCAGAAGAAACACTGAAGATATTAATGGCCAGGATATTCTGCGTGTTTGGCTACCCATTAGTGATAGTATCAGACAATGGCCCGGCTTTTCGCAACTCTATGATGGAACACATGGCCACTTTCTTCGGCTACAGACATGTTCATATCTTACCATATAACGCTCAGGCAAATGGTACTGCCGAAGCTAGTGTAAAAAGAATAAAGCTTCTACTTGATAGGCACTGCAAGGGGTATGCAGAATGGCATAAAATCCTACCATTGGCCCAATTACAGCTAAATACTCACATACACAGTGGTACCAAGGTAAGTCCATTCATGGCTTTATTCGGACGAGCCCCTACTGGAATTGCAATCCTCGAGAACCCTGCTCTGTTACCCCAGCTTGGTACTGGAACAGAGTTCATGACCGAATTGAGGGCGAAGTTAATTAGGTTACATGTTGAACTGCAAGAAGAGTCTGACAACATAAAGAAAGCTAGGGCTGACGAAGCGAATTCACGTCGAGGGAACAACAACAAGCAAAGAACCGGAATTATTACACCAGGGAGCTGGATAAGAATTTTACGGGGCTCTACACAAGATGCAGAGTATATTCGCAAGCATGGTCATGGGCAACCCTGGAAATTCAAATACAAGGTTCTCGAAGTAACGCCACATTCGGTCAGATTAGTAATACCAAAGGATGGTTCTGTGCCTGCTATAGGGGAATGGCAACTCATCAGACGATGTGAACCTTCTGTTGAAACCGAAATACACGCATCGCCATCTGACCCAAAATTGACCGAAGCTGGAATACCCATGCAACCACTCGAGGGGGTAGTTCCTCCAGATGACGGCTCTACCATATATGAAATTGAGCGAGTACTCAGTGCTTCCAAAGTAGGAAATCGCTATAAATTACTCATCCAGTGGAAGGGCTATTCTGAGCCTACTTACGAATGGAAATCTGATATAACTTCTCAGACGATGAACGATGAACTACTTCATGAAATAACTACTGCCATTGACAGATGTAAGGAGTCTGCACACTCATTGCGCAACGAGGACGAGGACCCCACGGACACGCCGTTGATAGAGGACTCGCCCACTCTTGAAATTCTACCAGGAAAAAGAGTACGAAGGAAACCGGATCGCTACACTGATACCAGTGTGAAATTACTACACGAATACGATCCATCCATGTTGCATGCAATATATGTACATCAACAAGCATGCATGCAAATCGCATCTTATAATCCCACCAACCCTTGATTAGAACGCATGCATCTACTCCATAAATAGTACTGTCGTAGATGGAGGGGGTGATGTAGTGTCGGGATTACCGCGATGTACCGTACAATAAGTATTAGTGTACGTCTAGTAGTACTTAGTAGCGTACGGTACGTCATCGATCAAATCTATACACAACGCGAGAGCATGGCCGCTCCCCCGTCTAAGGACCCTTCCCGACTTGGGAAGGGCCCTTCCAGCCATCCAAATCCACCAGGTGCTGGGGCGTTTCTTATGACTCCCAGCACCACCACCGATACTGGCTGTGCATCCTCGCTTCTTATGGCAGGCTCTGCACAGTCAGACGGTGTGCTCTCCTCTGCGAGAGCAAATATCTACCCAGCCAGGAGTCGCTACTTATGGCACTCTGGTCTGGGAGATATTATTAACCGAGGGTCGCTTCTCACGGCACCCAAGGTTCCCGCCAGGATACTTATGTCCGGCGGGCAGAACCAATACCAACCCATGCGTGCTGACCCTCTTGGGCTGCACGCAGGGTCAGACATACCTTTATCTACAAAGGGGGGATCGTCAGATTACCCACACTTCATGGTGACGGAAGCGGGGTTTGGCACATCAGCCAAATCCTCACGATTGGCAAATGCAGGTACGCTCTACGTTGCCAATCGTAGCCATAACAAACCGCAGCAGCATTCCGCAGCTGCGACTGCGGACCACAGACGCTTTAGTATGCAACGCGCGACCGCTAAGGAAATGCACGCGCCCAGCATATCCGAAGCACAACAGATACCAAAACCAACTTCCACTCTACCCCTTTCATCAGATCCCGTCTGTGAAGTTGGTGGGAACACCCGTTCATCATGGGCAACAGTGGTTGCCCGCAGACCAGTGCCGCAGCCCAATGACAATTCGGGCTTACTCAACGCGCGGCATGGTATGCCCCCACCGAGGAAGTCACTTCCGACAAAGAATTCTACAACACCCTCATCTACATGGCAGATACTACGTAAGCCTGTTAGAGCAACAGTAGCTAGCGCTATAGAAGATGCAACACCGCTAGATGACTTACGAAACACTCTAGCCCAGCTGCACTGCGAGTACAAGCGTATGCACGAACGAACTATTTCTCCTTGTACTCCAGGAAAAGGAGGCTCAACGATTCTAGGGCGACCGAAATATTTGGAGACTAAGGGAAGGAGGGTCACGCCGTCCACTGCAGAAGAACGCGATGGCTCAGGTGATCGGGGTACTAGCGTAGCCACCCAGCTGGCAGTGCGCAGTGAGCAACCGCAACCTGAATGGGTTACCGTATTACCATTCAACCTAACAAGCGGCATGAACCATACTGCTACAGGTTCTAGAACCTTACTCCTTGGTCAACAGCGACGACAAATGGGAATACCGTCACGTACCACACGTTTACCATCGTTGCCAATATTACGGTCGCGGAAATCGATGCCATTTACTCCGCAGTCAACTCCACCCCCTTCACCACCACCGATGGCACCGTTGGGAGAAGGGGCTGAGATGCACCAACGCGAGAGAGCTACCGCTAACTACCAATCGTACCCAGCGCCTACGAGTACCCGGGCTGACACTGAGTTCAGTGTCAGCCGGGTGTGTGGCGCTTACGCTGGAAGTGGAGACAGGACTGCTGAACACAGGACTGACTCACAATCTTATCGTGTGGGAACGCTTCCAGCCTCGGAAGCCTCAGAACAGTACCGATCTCAGTATCCGCCTCTGTGTGAGGCCGCCCTCGCTGCAGAATGGCACGCCAACATCGGGCCGTATCGTACTGACGTGGCGAATACTCGTGTGCCTGAGCAAACGGTAAGCATCTCGCCAGCGAAATGCGCAACAGAACATGAGATGCGTGTTGGTATGAACGATTACGATTCACTCACTGCTGCATACGAGCAGCTCCGAACAGAAGCAAACCAGTACGTAAAAACCCACCCAGATGAATTTCCACTCATGGAAGCCATCTGTCATGGTCAGGACAACAACCCAAAACTATTATCGGCTGGGTCGTGTGTTCAACTAGTCGGGTGGGTGTTGGCCGAATTGGTACGTCCCAACGTGGTTGCAGCAAAAGCATATCAACCATTGGTGGAGATGCTACTCTCCTCTTTCGACATCTCACCAGCTCGTACGAAAATGCAAGAGAGGTTGGATAACACCATGACTACATTGGACGACCAGCACATGGGCCAACCAACTAACATTTTGGAACAGCTGCGCTTATGCTGGGCCGCCGCATCCGAACTGGAGATAGATCCTTCCCGAGCTTCATCGCTTGGGAAGCGTTCGGTCTCTTATTTGGATGATCGCTTATATTGGCGTAGTGATATCACCAACCTCAGGAAGGTAGTCAAATGGCTGAGCCAGTGGCTGAACGGGTCACCACATCAGAAAGGGCATTACCTAATAGTGGAATGCATCAGACTTTTGCAAATTGATCGAGCTGGTGTGCAAGTGACGACGAAGCAAGTGAACGCTGCCGCTTCAAACGAATTGAGACATAGATCTGTCTCTTATACACATCTGACGCTGCCGACGAG
>OJHN01000036.1_pt1 | contig 21869 bp, 26 predicted proteins | sample 1595281 | NCBI WGS metagenome assembly OJHN01 (sample SAMN05416701, study PRJEB24817) | seawater metagenome | isolation source: Sea water | place: Canada:Atlantic | collected 2013-07 | reverse complement strand
AATATTCTTTGGCAGGAAATCAAAAAAATTAATGGATATCTATGAATTCATAGCTACACTTTTTGGGAGCTTTCCGGAAATGAGAACTTTTGGACATAGGTCTTATAAATGGCTTTTGGATAATAATAACTATGACATAGTGATTGATAACCAATCAATAAGCTTTGGAATGCTTGATATACAAAAAATTGTCCCATTTATTGAAATTATCCATCATCCTATAACTAAGGACTATAAACATGAACTTCAGGCAAGCAATAAAATCCTATATAGATTATCTAGATACAGATGGTATTCCTTTTTAGGCATGCAAAAAAAAGTTGCCCCTCAAATCAAAAGAATTATCACACCATCAAAAAACTCTCAGAAAGATATATCAATAGATTTTAAATGCAATCCTAGTAATATTTCTGTAATAAATAATGGCCTCGATATTGATAAATTTATTCCATATAAAAATATAGAAAGACTACCGCACCGACTTATAACCACAGCTAGTGCAGATGTCCCATTAAAAGGATTAGATTACACCTTAAGAGCCATAAGCAAGTTAAAAAGAAATTATGTCAATATAGATCTTATTATTATTGGCAAACTAAAAGATGATGGCCATACATCAAGATTAATTAAGTCTTTGCAAATTGAAGATATTGTGCACTTCAAAACAAACCTAACAAAAGAGGATATAGCAATGGAGTATGCTAAGAGCTCAATTGCTATTGTGAGCTCCTTGTATGAGGGCTTTGGCTATCCTGTTATAGAGGCTATGAGTTGTGGAGTTCCTTTGATAGCAGCAAATACATCTTCAATACCCGAGTTAGTTGGAGATTTTGCTTCATTAGTTCCGCCTAAGGATGTTTCAGCATTGGTTAGTTCTATAGAGCAAATTGTGAACAACTACGAACAATACGAGAAGGTTGCCGAAGAAGGAAGAGAGCATATAATCAATAACTTTAATTGGACAAAAATAACAAATGAATATGAGAAGGTTATTTACCAAACTATAGAGGATTTTAAAAATGCTAACCTTTGATTTTAATAAAATTAATCTTATGGATAACAGCGGCAAGATGCTTGACGTTGGTTGTGGTGAGGGAAGACATGTCTTTGGTTTAATGCAGAAATTTCCCAACCTTCATTGTACGGGTTTAGATCTTCATGATGATTCGCTAAAGAAATCACAGGAAGGCTATGAATTTTTTAAATCAATATCCAATGCTGGTGCAGAATTTATAAAAGGATCTGTTTACTCATTACCATTTCCTGATAATAGCTTTGATTTAGTTGTTTGCTCTGAAGTTTTAGAACATCTGCATGAGTACAAGGATGCGATAGTTGAAATTAATAGAGTTCTTAAGCCAGGGGGAAGTTTTCTTGCTAGCGTTCCAACTGCTTGGCCAGAAAAAATTTGCTGGGCACTATCAACTGAATATCAAAACCAGCCCGGAGGCCATTTAAGAATTTTTAAACAAAGCAATCTTGTGAACGAGATTTCTGAAAGAGGCTTTAGTTTTGTTCAGTCAGAAAAATTCCATTCAATACATAGTCCATACTGGTGGCTAAGGTGTTTATTTTGGAAAAACCAAGAAACTAATATTCTGGTAAGAGTCTATAAAAAATTCCTAGAAACACATATCTTAAAAAAACCACTTTGGATTGATTTAATTGATAAGTCCTTAAACCCAATCATGGGTAAGAGCACGGCAATGTATTTTACAAAAAAATGAATTGGGTAGATTTACACGACAGGTTGCTGCCAGCAAAGAATTGGATTGTCCAAAATCAACTTTTAGATGGATCTATACCATGGGACGAGAAGGGGAAATGTGATGCATGGGATCACTCCGAATGCTTAATTTCATTAGCAATCTATAAAGAATGGGAAGCATTTGATAAAGGAGTGGATTGGTTTTTTAGCAATCTTAATAGTCAGGGTTTGATTTATTCAGAATTTAATAATCAACAACCAACTCTATTAAACTATCAAAGCCATCACGCTCCATATATTGCTCTGCCACTTCTTCAAAGATATTTGATTGATAAAAATCTAGATCATCTTAATAAATATTTACCTCAGCTACATACTATCTTTAGCTCACTTCTAGACTTTATGGATACAGATGGGATGTATTATTGGTCTAAAGACGACAATGGTTATGCAGACAATTCATTGATAACTGCATCTATGTCTATTGCAATTTCTGTTCAAGCTTACACTTCAATTATTGAAATTCTAGATCTTGTGAACGAAAACAGTGATTATGACAGTGACTTGAAATCTAAATCATTAAAAGATCTAAAGACACTATTAGATAAATCTTTCTGGTCTAATTCAGAAATACAATGGGATAGGTTTGATAGAGATGGTGTTGATAGATCAAGGTTTTCAATGGACTTCTTTTATCAGTCACTAGCAAGAGTCAATCTAGATAAAGATTTTTTTAAATCAAATTTAAAGAATTTTTATGAGCAAGATCTAGGAATAAAATGTGTTGCAGAGGAGCCTTGGGTAACAATAGCTGAAACCTCAGAATGCATCATTGCCACTTATTTAAATTATGATAAATCTTTGGCTATCAAGATGTTTGAAGATATCCTAAAGTTTCAAAATCCTGATGGAATTTTTCCAACTGGATATCAATACAAACTAGATATTCTATGGCCAAATGAACAGTCTACATGGACAAATGCTGCTTTAATAATTGCTGCAAATGTTATCTATGGCACCAATGATAATATTTTTACTTTTTTAGCTAATAAGTCTGAGCGCAACTAGACTATTTACTCTTTCTATAAGCTCAAAATTTTCTTTTAAAGCTTTTTCATAGATTTCTTTTGGCGCCTGTCCTCCATCTGCCTCAGTATCATATATATCATGTATAGCTAAAATGCCGCCTTTTCTTATTTTCCCTTTCCAGGATGCATAATCTAGCCTTGCAGATTCAAATGTATGACTACCATCTATAAAAACTAAATCTAAATTATCTTCTAAGTTTTTTGCAGCTGATGCTGAATCACCAACTAAAGCCTTAACAAAGTTATCTAATTCATGTTTACTTATATTCTTGAGAAGAGTTGGCAGGGTATCAACTCTATTTTTTTTGTAATCAAATTCCTCTGGATCAAAATACTCTTGACCCAGCTGCTGTTCTTCCGAGCCCCTGTGATGGTCGATAGTTATAAGTTGTGTATTATTTTCCTTACAGGCTTGCCCAATATAACAAGCTGACTTGCCACAATATGAGCCTATTTCTACTGCAATCCCATTAAGGCAATACTCTTTTGTAAGCCTGTATAGAAGTAAACCCTCTTCATGGGCTAGAAATCCTTTTATATTTTTAAATTCATCCATCTTGAGCATAAAAATCTTCCTTTCCTAGTGTTGATTTAAATCTACGATGTTGCCAAAGATATTCCTCGGGATGAGATTTAATTTTATTTTCCATAAAGAGATTTAGATCGATTGAAAAATTAATTTCATTAGTTTGATCTAAGCGCATTTCTTGAATATCAAGAATATATTTTTCATCCTCAATAAATGTATTTATAAAATATGTTTTGCAATTAGTACTTTTTACAATTTTTAGAGGAGCTGAAATAGTTGCAGCTGGGATGCCAAAGAAATTTACAATATTAGATTGAGTCATTCCATAATCTTGATCGGTTGCATAAAGAACAGTCTTGCCTTTTTTGAGCCACCTTATAAATTTTAAAGGATTATTCCTATCGCAAACTCCCTGCATACTCATTAATCGTCCTGAGCCTTGAATGGAATCAAACGAATCAGAGTTATGAACTCTCTCTACTCCATACATTTCAGCATTCATTGCAATTAAACGAGCATCCAGCTCAAGATGAAGTGAATGTTTAAAAAATAGCAAAACACCTTTCTTATGTTTTTGCTCATCAAGGAGCATATCCAAACCTCTAATATCATAATCAATTGAGCTATTTATTCGTTTGTCAGACCAAAACCAAGAAATACCAGAATCAAAAGGAATTCTTCCAGAAAGTAATATATTTGATTTATGTATCTCCTCTCTTTGAGATTGATCAACTGAGGGAAGGCATAGATCAATATTTTTCTTACTAAAGTTATTTCTCTTCATGGAGCTAAGATAAAGCAATCGACCCAAAGCTTGACCTAAAATTAAGTGAACAGATCTAGGTAGAAGCATTATAAGCTTCCATAAAATAACAAGAAATTTTAATAAAACTCTATTCATTTGTTTATAAGTTGTATTATTACATTATTAATTTAGATCAATTGTAAATGAAACTTTCTTTATATAATTTTTTATTACTTCTCATGATTCCTTTTATGGTCTCTATGTTGCTAATAAAGAGTCTAAGAGACAAGGATTACAGATTAAATTTTAGCAATAGACTGGGTATATATAAGAAATCTAAATCATCAAATATTGTTTGGTTCCATGCGGTTAGTCTGGGAGAGGTCATATCCTCTCAGCAAATAGTGGTGGAGATTCTTAAAGAATATGATGTTGTCCTGTCAGTGTCGACACCAACAGGTCTTAGAGAGGCAAAAAAGATTTTTGGAAATTCACTAGAGGTTGTATATGCCCCATGGGATTTCATTTTTTTTGTTAATGGTTTCTTTAAATCATTCAATCCAATTGGCTTAATATTATTTGAAACTGAGATATGGCCTTCAATGATTTCTAAAGCTCATCAAAGCAACATTCCGGTGATAATCTCTAATGCTAGAATGTCAGAAATATCCTATAAAAAATATTCAAAGCTTGGCTTTTTCTTTGCTGATACTATGAAAAAAATATCATTAGTTTTTGCTCAAAGTAAGGATCATGAAGCTCGCTTTAATAAACTTGGAGTCTCTCTTGATAAAATAGAAAGGGTTGGTTCTGTTAAATTTGATATCAATTCAATCTTGGATAATTCTATAAAAATAGAATCTGATGAAAAGTTTATTCTTGCTGCAAGTACCCATAAGGGAGAAGATGAGTTAATACTTAATGCCTTTATTAAGCTACGAATTGAGTTCAAAGATTTAAGATTAATTATTGCCCCAAGACATCCCGAAAGAGCACAATCAATTCAATCTTTGGTTAGTAAGAATAATTTAATAAGCGCTATTTCATCAGTAGCTCCTAAAGAACTTGATAACAACGATGTCATCATTATCAAGGCAACTGGACTAATGAGAGAGCTTTATTCAAAAGCCTCAATAGCATTTATCGGGGGAAGCCTGTTTGAAGAATATGGTGGACACAACATCATTGAAGCAGCTACTGAAAAGTGCCCCTTTATAGTAGGGCCACATATGCATAATTTTGAAGATATCATAAATCTTTTTACAGAAAATAATTCATGTATTAAGTTGGATCAAGAAAAAGATATATTTAATGCATTTAAGACCTTGCTAAATAACTCTTCATTGAGAGATGATATGATTATTAGGGCACTAAATATTTGTACAGATAACAAAGGCTCAACTAGAAAACAATATACAAAGATTTTAAATACTATTAAAGGAGAAGACGGTGAAGCTTGTAACAGCAATAATTAAACCATTTAAACTAGAGGAAGTTCGTGCATCGCTTGATAGTATTGGTGTCACTGGCATGACTATGACAGAAGTAAAAGGCTTTGGAAGACAAAAAGGCCACACTGAGCTCTATAGAGGCGCTGAGTACACTATCGATTTTCTTCCAAAAATCAAGATTGAGATTGCGATTTCAGATGATCTTGTTGAGCAAGTAAAAACCGCTATTATTGAAGTTGCCTCATCTGGAAAAATTGGAGATGGTAAGATTTTCATAACACCTATTGAAGAAGTTATAAGAATAAGAACAGGCGAAACAAACGAAGAAGCTCTTTAAAATAAATACCTTAAAAAAGCCAATTGCTTTCCTGCTTGGAGCTACAGCTTCAGGGAAAACTGAACTTGCTATAAATATATCAAAACACACCTCGGTAGAGATAATTAGTGTTGATTCTGTGATGGTCTATAAAGGCTGCGATGTCGGGTCAGCCAAGCCTTCTAAAGAAACATTAAAACATCACCCTCACCATCTAATTGACTGTATAGAGCCAACTAGCGTCTTCACTGTTTCAGATTTTGTAAACAAATCTCTAGAATTAATTGATGAAATACATGCAAAAAATAAACTGCCTCTTTTCGTTGGCGGATCAATGATGTACTTCAAATCACTGCTTGATGGATTAGATGACTTGCCGCAAAGAAATGATCCTTATCGATCTGAGTTGAAAGACATTAAAAATGACAAGGGTATTGAATATTTATATTCCCTTTTAGAAAGAGTAGACCCTGAATATGCTAAAAAAATTAATTCTTTAGATGAGCAGAGAATTGTAAGAGCTCTTGAGGTAAAACATCTATCTGGAAAGCCCTATAGCTCATTCATTAAATTAAATACAAAAAAACCCCTTAAAGATAAATATGATGTTCATCAATTTGCAATATATGAAGATGATCGAGCTTTACTCCATAAAAGGATAGAGGAACGCCTTCACACTATTATTAATAGTGGCCTGATAGACGAAGTACGAAGCCTGTTAGCTAAATATATTGTTGCCGAAGATCACCCAATTAGAAAATCAGTTAATTACAAACAAGCAATAGCATTCATAAATCAAGAATATGATTTTGAAACATTTTCTAACAAAGCTCTATTTGCAACAAGGCAACTAGCAAAAAGACAGATTACCTGGATGAGGTCTTGGCAAGAAATTGGCTTATACAATATCAATTCAAGTCAAAAAATTGAAGAACATATAAAAAAACTAGGAACTTCTCTTTAATTATAAAGATTAGTCCATAGATAGAGTTTATAATAAAAGAAATTACGAGGTAATATTATTGTGAATTGGAATAATCAAGACAAAGACCCTTGGGGCGGTAAAAATGATGCCCCTGACTTCGACGATCTTATAAAAAAATTCTCTGCAGTTCTTGGAGGAAAGAAATCACCATCTGGTAGTGATGGCTCTGGGTCAGGTGGCTTTAAGATCCCAACCACTAGAATGTTTCTATATGGTTTTTTTGCATTCTTAATTTTTTATGCATCTCAATCTATCTATCAGCTTGATGCATCAGAAAGAGCAGTTATTTTAAGGCTTGGTAAATTCCATGAAGAGCAGCAAGAGGGTCTTAATTTTAGACTTGCTGGGATTGATGAGAGGTATATAGAAAACGTTTCACTGACTAGAAGATATACTCAAACAAATAGCATGCTTACTAAAGATGAAAATATAGTAGATGTTACTGTTTCGGCTCAATATAGAATTGCTAACCTTAAAGATTTTGTTCTTAACGTTAAAGATCCTGAAGCTAGTTTAAGAAATGCTATCGAAAGTGCTCTTAGGCATGTCGTGGGTGATAATACTCTTGATTCTGTTTTAACTGTCGGTAGAGAAAATATAGCTCAAGAAGTTCAAGCAAGACTTCAAACAATCTTAGATTCATATGGAACAGGTTTGCTAGTTCAGCAAGTTAACATTGAAAAGACTGATCCACCTACTGCTGTAAAGAATTCTTTTGATGATGTGGTTGCGGCTAGAGAAGATAAAGAAAAATTACAGAATGAAGCAGAGCGTTATGCATTAACAATTGTTCCTGAAGCTAGAGGTCAAGCTCAAGCAAGAATAAGAAATGCAGAAGGTTACAAGTTAGAAGTTGTTGCTAATGCTGAAGGTGAGGTTGGAAGATTTACTCAGTTATTGCAAGAGTATGAGAAGGCACCTAAAGTTACTAGAGATAGAATGTATATAGATGCAATGCAGTCTGTTTTATCAAGAACTACCAAGATAATGATCGACATTGATAGTGGAAATAATTTAATGGTGTTGCCTTTAGATCAAATGATGGGAAAAGGAAGCGAGATTGATATAAATAGATATAAATCTAATGGTTTGCGTATAAAAGGAGATTCAGATGAATAAAAATAGTTTTATATTAGTTTTTGCTGCGCTAATAATTGGTTTAGCTGCGAATAGTTTTTTTATAGTTAACGAAAAAGAGCAAGCAATTGTATTTCAGTTCGGTGAAGCTGTTAAAACAGATATACCTGTAGGATTCCAACTGAAACTTCCAATTATTCAAGAGGTTAAAAAATATGACTCAAGAATTCAAACTCTTGATGAAGATCCAGATAGGATTCTTACGGTTGAAAGTAAGTATTTGCTAGTAGATTCGTATCTTAAATATAGAATTTCTGATGTTTTAACATTTTATAAAGCTAACAATGGAAGCTTCAATAGCTTGAATAGTCTGCTTGCTCAAAGATCAGAGTTTGTTCTTAAAAATAATTTTGGTAAAAGAACTGTTAAAGAGCTTGTTTCAGGTGAAAGAGATGAGTTAATGAGCATTATGTTAAATGTCTTAAATGAATCAGTTACCGACCTTGGTATAGAAATTATAGATTTCAGGGTAAAGAAAATTGATTTACCTGCTAACTTAAGTAACTCCGTATACGAGAGAATGAGAACTGAGAGAAATAGGCTTGCTGAAGAATTAAGATCTGAAGGAAAAGAGATAGCTAGAGAAATACGAGCGGTAGCGGATAAGGATAAGGTGGTAATACTTGCAGAGGCATACAAAACATCAGAGCTTCTTAGAGGAGAAGGGGATGCATTATCAGCAAAAATTTATGCAGATGGCTTTTCTCAAAATCCAGAATTTTATGAATTCACTAGAAGTATGAAAGCCTATGTTGAAACATTTGAAAATAAATCAGATATCATGCTTATTGATGCAAATTCAGACTTCTTAAAATACTTAAACAACAAAGAAATTTCTGACTAAGGAAATAAATAATGGCTTTAAATTCTTTGATACTTGGCCTGCAATGGGGTGATGAGGGTAAAGGCAAGATTGTTGATGCCTTGAGTGAAAAAGTTCATGCTGTGTGTCGCTTTCAAGGCGGACATAATGCGGGTCATACAATAAAAGTTAATGGTCATCAGACAGTTCTTCATTTAACTCCATCTGGTATTTTACATCCTAATGTTAATTGTCTAATCGGTAATGGGGTTGTTCTCTCATTGGAAGCCCTAGATAAAGAAATAAAAGGCCTAATAGAGGCTGGCATTAGCTTTGATGAAAGATTTTTTGTAAGTTCTTCTTGTGCTCTAATCCTTCCAAGTCATATAAGTATTGATAAGGTTAGGGATAAAAAAGAATCTATTGGAACAACAGGTCGAGGAATTGGTCCAGCCTACGAGGATAAGATTGCTAGAAGAGCTGTAAGGTTTGGAGATATTGGAAACGAAGAGTTATTAAGAGAAAAAATAGAGTTATTAGTGTCCTATCACAACCGTTTGTTAGTCGAGCTTTATAATGAAGAACCTCATGACATTGAAGATATGATTAAAGAGCTTCTTTCATTTAAGCACTTGTATGATAAATACTGTACTGATACACAAGATCTTTTATATCAATGGGTTAAGGCAGATAAACCTCTGTTATTTGAAGGAGCACAGGGAACGCTTTTAGACATTGATCATGGTACCTATCCTTTTGTTACATCATCCAATACAACAGCTGGAGGCGTATCAACCGGCTTAGGCCTGGGTCCCAAGTATATTGATAAAATAATTGGCATTTCAAAAGCTTATGCTACTAGAGTAGGTGAGGGACCTTTTTTAACTGAATTATTTGATGATAATGCCAAGATGCTGGCTGAAAGAGGGCGTGAATTTGGAGCAACTACTGGAAGACCTAGAAGATGCGGTTGGCTAGATTTAGTGGCTTTAAAGAAAGCAATATTTACTAATTCTGTTACAGATTTATGCCTAACAAAATTAGATGTTATGGATGAGTTTAAATCTATTGAGGTATGTGTTGATTATAAAGATAATGCACCTGTTTTTAGAACATTTGATGGCTGGGAGTCATCCTCAGAAGGAGTAACAGATTTTTCAAAGCTCCCAATAAAAGCCCAAGAGTACATCAATTTTATTGAGGATTTTATTGAATGCTCTATTACAATAATTTCGACCGGACCCTCTCGAGATCAAACAATTACTAGATAGGTTTTTTTTTAGATTTTAAGAATTTATCTAGATTAGCATTTATAAATTTATATGACTCTGGATTAGAGAATTTTTTAGAAAGCCTTAAGGCCTCATCTATAACAATTGGCTTATCAAGCTGGCCATACATCATTTCATTAAGTGCAAAATACAGAATAGATTTATCCATAAGATCTAAATTAGTATCTTTCACATCAAGGTCAATCAATGCTTTATGAATTTCTTCTTTATTTTTTTGGATTGATTTAAGGTCTGAGGTAAATGAATAAAAATCTACTCTTTTAGTTTTATGTTCATCCTTGAACTGTTCGACAATATCAGTCACATCCTCTTCTTCATTAAAGAATAATTGGAATATAGCCTGAACAAGATATTCCCTTGTTCTTACTTCAACTTTAAAATTAGATAGATTTTTCATTTATAAGTGACATCAATGCTTTCGCATTATTTTCCGTGTTAGTAGTCAGTCTTTTTAACAACTGATCTTTATTTTCCACACATATTACATTGTTTATCACAGAGATATTGGAAAAATCTAATGCAAGATTTCCAATAGACCTAAATGCCTCATTTGTAACTAATTCATAGTGAGTTGTCTCGCCCCTAATAACAATACCTAGAAATAATACACCAGCGTATGAATTATTTTCTTGTAAGATTTTATGCTTAGCTAGACCCGATAATTCTATTGCCCCTGGAGCGCAAGCAAGATCAATTTTATATTTAGTAGTAAGTATATTTGTAGCAGAATCAATCATAGTTTTTATATATTCTTCGTACCATGATGTATGAACTATTAATATCTTATTCATTAATAAATCCAGTAATCTCTATATTGAATCCAGATACGGCATTATATTTTGTTGGAGTTCCTAGGACTGTTATCTCTTTAAGATTTAGCGCTCTTAAAATTTGTGAACCAACTCCAATAACCCTTCTATTTGTTTTAGGCTCAACCTCTTTCTCTTCTAAGATATTAAGCCAATAGCTTTTTGCATCTCTATGATTAATTAGGACAAAAAGACCAGCTTCTTCCTTAGATATCCTCTCAATCGATTTTCTAATAGACCAGTTTTTTCCAAGCTCCTCTATTCCGAGTGTATCTTGAAGTATGCTTTGAGTTTGAACCCTAACAAGAGGTGATTTAACTTTAGATAAATCCCCTTTGCTTAATGAATAATGATATTCATCGTTAATAGTATCTCTCCATACAATCAGATTAAAATTACCAAATTCATTTGTTATATTTCTATTATGAACAGATTCAACAGTTGAGTCAGATGAAAGTCTATAGTCAATCAAATCTGCAATTGTCCCAACTTTTATTTCATGCTCTTTACCAAATTTTATAAGATCATCTCTTCTGGCCATGGTGCCATCTTCATTCATAATTTCGCATATTACGCCTGCAGATTGAAGTCCTGCAAGCTTAGCAAGATCACAAGCAGCCTCAGTATGTCCTGCTCTGCTTAAAACACCTCCATCCATAGCCTTCAATGGAAAGATGTGTCCTGGCTGAACAATATCAGATGCCACTGATTTATTATCTACTGCTGTTTTTATTGTATGGGCTCTATCAGCAGCAGATATTCCTGTTGTTATACCTTCAGCAGCTTCAATGGAGACTGTAAAAGCTGTTCTATTGGCAGCTTTGTTGTTATTTGTCATCATCTGAAGATCATATTTACTGCATAAATTGGCGCTCATTGGAAGGCAGATTAATCCTTTTCCTTTTGAGGCCATGAAGTTAACTATTTCCGGAGTGATGAGATCAGCAGCACATACCAAATCGCCTTCATTCTCTCTAGATTCATCATCAAGAATAATCACCATCTTTCCATTTTTTACATCTTCTATGATGTCTTTTATATTGTCTTTTAACATTTTTTGTATATTTTCTTTAGATCTAATTCAATTTTATTAGAGGATTCTAATTTAAAACCTAGCTTTTCAACAGCTTTATCTTCTTTAAACCAGCTAACCCCATTTGGACCAAAGGTATTTGGGGATTCGTAAATTATCAACTCATCAACAAGTCCTGATATTAAAAAAGAATTAGCTAATTTTGGTCCCGCTTCAACTAATATTGAATTAATATCTAAACTGTTTAGATCTTCAATAATGACATGAATATCTCTTTTTTTAATGACCATAACTTCATTATCTTTAAAGAAATTATTATTTAAGCCTTCTTTACTGGTTAATAGAATTTTTTTAGGCTGATTTACAGGAAATTCTACCCTTGCATTCATAAGCGGATTATCGTTTAGGACTGTATTTCCTCCAGTCATAATTGCATCATGCAAGGCTCTAACCAATTGGACATCTTGCCTTGACGCCTCACATGTAATCCAAGTTCTACTGCCATCTTGATTATGAGACTTACCATCTTTGGAGCTAGCTATTTTTAATGTAATAAATGGTTTTTTGTTTTGATGTTTATAAAAGAAGAATTTATTTTGCTCTTGGATTGCCTCTTCACAAAAACCAACATCAACATCAATACCATTTTTAATAAGCCTTTCTATACCTTTACCAGATACCAAGGGGTTGGGATCCATACAGCCAACGATAACCTTCTTGATTCCTGATTTAATAATTGCTTCTGTACAGGCGCCTGTTTTTCCTTCATGGTTACAAGGCTCTAATGTGCAAATTAAAGTTAAATCTTCAAATGAATCAAATAATGAGCCCATTTGGAGTTTTGCATTTTTAATAGCATCTACTTCTGCATGATCTGAACCAAATTCTTTATGAGCTCCCTCTGAAATTATAAGATCATTTTTTAAAATTAAACATCCAACTACTGGATTGGGCTTAGTCTTGTATTTATATGGGTCAGCAAGAGATATAGCTCTCAGCATCAAATCTTCGACGTTCATTTTTTTAATTTTTTAGTAGTCGGCTTTTCTTTATTTAGTGAATTAATTTCAGCTGAAAAATCTTTTATATCTTGAAAATCTCTATAAACAGAAGCAAATCTTACGTAAGCAACTGAATCAACAGTTTTTAGGGCGTTCATCATTATTTCGCCAACTTCAATAGATTTAATTTCACGAACGCCACTTGTTCTAATTTGATTTAATATTTTCCCAAAAAGAGTATCAATCTCCTCAGATGATAGAGGTCTCTTTTCAAGAGCTCTTAGCATACCTCTTTTAAGCTTTGAGCCATTGAAGGGTTGTCTTTCACCATTATTTTTAATAACTCTAGGCAGAGCCAAGTCAGCAGTTTCAAAGGTGGTAAATCTAGATTGGCAAATTTCACAAGACCTTCTTCTTCTGGTTTGTGATCCGTCAGCAACTAACCTAGAGTCTATGACTTTAGTATCTTCAGCTTGACAAAATGGACAGTACATCTACAAATTATAGACTGGATACTGATTAGTTAGCTTAATAACATTTTTTTTAATTTCTGCCATTTTTGGTTCATCACCAATATTATCAATTACATCACATATCCAATTACTAAGAAGCTCAATCTCTTTTTCTTTAAAACCCCTGGTTGTGACCGCCGGTGTTCCAAGCCTTACCCCTGATGTAACAAAGGGTGATTGCGGATCATTTGGAACAGCATTCTTATTTACCGTTATATTCACATCACCAAGAGCCTTTTCTAAAGCTTTGCCAGTAATATCTTTATTTCTAAGATCAACTAAAATTATATGGTTTTCAGTTCCGCTTGTTACAACATCAATGCCTCTTGAGAGTATTGTTTTGCACATAACTTTTGCATTCTTCATGACCTGATCGATATATATTTTAAATTCAGGTTCAAGAGCTTCCTTAAAGCATACTGCTTTAGCAGCAATTACATGCATCAAAGGTCCTCCTTGCGATCCAGGGAATACAGCCGAATTTAATTTCTTTTCCAAGATTTCATTCTTCTTTGCGAGAATGATCCCCGATCTTGGTCCTCTTAAAGTTTTGTGAGTAGTAGAAGTCACAACATCGGCGAAGGGGATAGGTGATGGATATAACCCAGCAGCAACTAATCCAGAAACATGAGCCATATCAACAAGAAAATAAGCACCAACTTCATCAGCAATTACTCTAAATTTTTCCCAATCTATTATCCCTGAATATGCTGAAAATCCAGCTATTATTAACTTAGGTTTGTGTTCTAGGGCTAATTCTCTGACTTGGTCATAATTAATTTCATGAGTTTCTGGATGAAGGCCATATTGGATGCCATTGTAATTTTTGCCTGAAAAATTAACTTTAGCTCCATGTGTTAAATGTCCACCATGGTCTAAACTCATTCCAAGAATAGTATCGTTTGGCTCAAGCAGAGCCAAGAATGCAGCTGCATTTGCTGATGAACCAGAATGAGGCTGAACATTTGCATAATCTGCTTTAAATAGCTCTTTTGCTCTTGATATTGCTAGCTCTTCTGCGATATCCACATACTCACAACCACCATAATATCTTTTAGAGGGGTAACCTTCGGCGTACTTATTAGTTAGAAGGGAGCCCTGGGCTTCTAATATTCTAGTACTAGCATAGTTTTCAGATGCAATAAGTTCAATATGATCTTCTTGTCGAATTGCTTCTTTTTCAAATGAGTCCCATAGCTCGGGGTCATAACTCTTGATTGAATCAGTGTTGCTAAAAATAGAATCACTTTTAGAAGTTTTTTTCAGTTTAAATATAGATTTCATTAAATATTAGTCCTTGCGCTAAGAGCAAATGCAGTCGAATTTTTAAGAGGAATTGATATTTTAAATCATCTAAGGCTTTTTGTGGATAAAAGGTTTAATTCTTTTTGGGTAACAGGTTGAACAGATATCACATTTCAGACCATAACAAGCCTTGGCTTGGCAAAATTCTCTTCCCCAAAAGATAATCTGAAGGTGGAGCTTATTCCATGACGACTCTGGAAATAATTTCTTTAAATCAGCTTCCGTTTTTTTTACGTTTTTCCCGTCAGTTAAACCCCATCTCTGAGCTAGTCTATGAATATGGGTATCAACTGCAAAAGCCGGTATGCCAAAACCCTGACTCATAACAACAGAAGCTGTCTTATGGCCAACTCCAGGCAGCCTCTCTAAATCTAAGAAGTTGCAAGGAACCACTTGATCATATTTATCTGTAAGGATAATAGATAATTCTTTAATTGCTTTTGATTTTTTTGGCCCCAATCCGCATGGCTTAATAATTTTATAAATTATGTCTTCTGATACCTTGCTCATGCCAAAGGGAGTTGATGCAAGCTTGAATAACTCAGGAGTGACTTGATTAACTCTCTCATCAGTACATTGTGCTGAAAGCAATACAGCAACAAGAAGAGTGAAGTTGCTTGAATGGTCTAGTGGTATTGGTGTACTGGGATATACCCTATTTAGTGTCTCAGATACAAATAAAGCTCTTTCAGATTTCTTCATGGGTTCAAATGTAGCATAATATTTAAATATAAATGAATACTAATAAACTACAAAAATATATATTGAAAATTAAAGAAAGTTTTCTTGAAGAATCTGACGAAAATAAAAAAATGTTAGATATATATTTCAAATATATAGAAGGAGATGCTTCTGAGTTAGATATTGAATATGCAAATAACCAGCTGACACAGATACTCAAAAGTTTGGGATTAGGAGTTCTTGTAGCTCTTCCTTTTAGTCCAATAACTATTCCCTATCTGATTAAAAAAGCTGAAGAGCTTGGCATAGATATAATTCCTAATTGGTATAAGAGGCTTTAAGTCATTTGTAAGATCGAATAGAATAACTAACGTAAATTTTTTTAAAGGAATGAATATGAAAAATGTAGTAATAGTAGATAGCGTAAGAACAGGTCTTGCAAAATCTCATCGTGGTGGCTTCAATATGACAAGACCCGACGATATGCTTGCGCATATTATCAATGCATTGTTAGAAAGAAATCCTAACCTCCCAGCTGATGCTGTTGAGGACATAATTATGGGTTGTGGAAATCCTGAAGGAGCTCAAGGGCATAACATCGCAAGAAATGCAGCAGTTCTATCAAACCTTCCTATGTCAGTAGGTGGAACCACTATAAATAGATATTGCTCTTCTGGAATGCAATCTATTTCCATGGCAGCGGGACAGATTATGGCAGGTTGCTACGATACTGTAATTGCCGGTGGTGCTGAAACTATATCAATGATGAACATGAACCTGGATAATTTTGTTAATGAAAAGTTAGCTGAACAATCTCCTGGTATTTATTATCCAATGGGAATGACAGCTGAGGTCGTTGCAAAAAGATATAACGTTTCTCGTGAAACTCAAGATGAAATTGCCTTTGAAAGCCAAAAAAGAACATCTGCAGCTCAGGAATCCGGTATTTTTTCAGATGAGATTATTCCAATGGATACAAAAATGCGTTTGACTAACAAAGAAACTGGCGAATCAAAAGAAGTTGATGTAACTGTAGATAAGGATGAGTGCAATAGACCTGGAACTACCATGGAAGCACTAGGAAGCCTTAAGCCTGTTTTTGATCCTGAAAATGGAACTGTAACAGCAGGTAATTCATCTCAGCTATCTGATGGAGCATCGGTAAACTTAATAATGTCTGAAGAGAAAGCATTAGAACTTGGTTTAAAGCCAGTTGCTTACTTTAGAGGATTTACAACTATGGGCTGTGAGCCAGATGAAATGGGTATTGGCCCGGTTTATTCAGTTCCAAAACTTCTTAAAAACTACAACATGTCTATGGAAGATATAGATTTATGGGAACTTAACGAAGCTTTTGCAGTTCAAGTTGCTCATTGTAGAGATACACTAGGTATACCAATGGATAAATTGAATGTTAATGGAGGCTCTATCTCAATAGGACATCCCTTTGGAATGACAGGTTCAAGATGTGTAGGGCATATAACAAGAGAATTAGTTAGAAGAGATAAGCAATTTGGAGTTGTTACTATGTGCGTCGGTGGCGGCATGGGTGCTTCTGGTTTGTTTGAAAGATACCCAAGCTAGTTTTTGGCTTCTGAATTTGAGCTAATAGACCTATTCCAAAATATTGGCTCAAAATATTATAAACAAAATGGCATAGTCATCTCCCCAGGAGACGACTGTGCTGTATTTGATTTCTCTAAACCTGTTATAACCTCAGTAGATGCATCTGTCGTAGATGTTCATTTCCCATCCAATGCGAACCCAGAAGATATAGCTTACAGATCTATAGCTGTAGCCTTGAGTGATCTGGCGGCAATGGGCTGCAAGCCTAGAGCTTTTAGTATCTCCTTGACATCACCAATTGGTGACAAGGATTGGTACCAAGGTTTCTCTAAGGGAGTAGAGCATATTGCAGATGAATTCCAAATCTCATTAATTGGAGGCGACTTAACCAAAGGCCCGCTCAATATAAATGTAATTGTCTATGGCTCCCCATATACCGACAAGGTTTTAAAAAGAAATGGAGCTCGTGTAGGTGATTACATTTGTATTAGCTCTCAAGTAGGTAGGGCGGCAAAAGGGTTGGATGACTGGAAGGATAAAAATTTTGAGTCAGATTTTATTCAAGACTACCTTAGACCAATACCTAAAATTTCACTTGGAAATGAAATTATTGATATAGCTTCCGCATGTATTGATACATCGGATGGCTTGCTGGCCGACATGAAAAAAATAATTGAAGCATCTAATCGCGGAGCAGAGGTTTATATAGATAAAATTCCCTATACAAGAAGCATTAATGATATTAATGCCGGTGATGATTATGATTTATGCTTCACGGTAAGTAAGGAAAATTATCTAGACCATTTCATAAAAATTGGCCTAATTACTGATACACAAGAAATTAGATTAATCTCAGATAAAGGTTATGATACTGACATAAACGGATTCGATCATTTTACAAATGGATAATTTTCCTAATTTAAAAAAACCATCTCATCTTATGCCACTCTTTTTGGTACTGGCAAATTACCCTTTGGTCCTGGAACATGGGGCTCTCTTGTAACTTTAGGTATATGGCTAATTTCAAGTCCCTCCATACAAAATAGCTTCTTTCTCTTATTTATAATATTAATTACATCAATAGTTATTTGTCATTTTGCCACCAAAGGCTTGGTTGAAAAAGACCAGAAATCTATTGTTATAGATGAATTTGCTGGGATGTGGCTAGCTCTTTTTATAAGCTCAAAAATAAGTATTTTTAATATTGAATCTTTTGCGGCAATTAATTCAGCAGTAATTACATTCATTCTATTTAGATTTTTTGATATTTTGAAACCTTTCCCAATATCCTACATAGATAAGAATTTTAAAAATGGTTTTGGTATAGTTTTAGACGATCTTATAGCAGGACTAGTTGCCGGCTTCTTAACAATAGCTCTTTATAGCTTCCTCTAAAGAGTTAGCATCAAGACCGCATTCCCTTATCATTTCTTCTCGAGTAGAGTGCTCTATAAACTTATCCGGTATACCAAATAATTTGGATTGAATTAAAATATTTTCTTCAGAGCAGAACTCTTGAACAGCACTTCCGGCACCTCCAGCTATAGAGCCATCCTCAAGAGATACAAACATACTAGCATCAGAGAGATATTCTCTGAGAACTTCTCTATCAAGGGGCTTTACAAAGCGCATATCAATAAGAGTTAGGTTTAATTTTTCACTAACGATTTTAGCCTCATGTAAAAGTGAGCCAAAATTTAAGAAAATAACTTTACTTTCACCTTCTCTAATAATTCTCGCTTTGCCAATCTCTATGCTTGATAATTCTTGGTCAACAATACTATTTGGACCAGAACCTCGAGGATACCTAACCGCTGCAGGCCCTTTAAATTCATAAGCAGTTGTGAGTAGCTTTCTTGTCTCATCCTCATCAGCAGGTGTCATTAATATAATATTTGGAATACATCTTAAATAAGAAATATCATAATTACCTGAGTGAGTAGGGCCGTCCTCACCAACAAGACCAGCTCTATCTAGGGCCAGAGTAATATCAAGATTTTGGACTGCTACATCATGAATAAGTTGATCGTAAGCCCGTTGAAGAAATGTTGAATATATCGCTACTACAGGCTTCTTGCCTTCGAGTGCTAGTCCTGCCGCAAAAGTTACAGAATGTTGCTCGGCAATCGCTACATCAAAATATCTATCAGGAAATTTTTTACTAAAATTAACAAGGCCAGAGCCTTCTCGCATTGCAGGAGTTATAGCCACAAGCTCTTTATCCTTAATCGCCATATCTACAATCCAATCACCAAATATATCCTGATATTTTGGTCCAGATACAGATGAGGATTTAATTGCATTTATTTTCCCAATAGCATGAAATTCAATCCTATCTTCTTCGGCAGCATCAAGTCCCGCACCTTTTTTAGTAATGACATGTAAAAACTGAGGACCATCAAAATCTTTCAGATTCCCAATTACATCAATCATTTCATGAATATTGTGACCATCAATCGGTCCTATATAATTTAAACCAAGCTCCTCAAAAATTATTCCAGGTGCAACCATTGCCTTCATCTGTGTCTCAACCTTTCTTACTAGGTGATATGCTTGAGGAAGAGGTTTTAGGAAACTTGACCCACTTTTTTTGATCCCTTTATATATCTTAGAGGCCCAAATTCTCGAAAAATAATTTGATAGCCCACCAATATTTTCAGAAATAGACATGTCATTATCATTTAAGATAATCAACATATTTGGCTTCAAATGACCGCTATGGCTTAAAGCTTCAAACGCCATTCCTGCTGTTATGGCCCCATCTCCAATTACAGCAACATGTTTTTTATCTGGATTATTTTCTTTAGCCGCAATTGCCATTCCTAAAATAGCACTTATTGATGTGCTTGAATGACCCACTCCAAAAGCGTCATATTCACTTTCTTTAATTGCTGGAAAGGGAGCAAGACCATCTTTTTTTCTTATAGTTTCAATACTATCTTTTCTGCCTGTAAGAATTTTGTGAGGATATGCTTGATGGCCCACATCCCAAACTAGATTATCGTAAGGAGTATTAAATAAGTAATGAAGTGCAACTGTTAACTCAACTACACCAAGACCACCGCCTAAATGACCGCCGCTTTTACCAACAGAGTAAAGTAAAAATTCTCTTACCTCATTAGAAAGATTTTCTAATTCGGAGACAGAAAAAGATCTAATATCTGAAGGAAAATTCACTCTATCCAGTAAAGGTGTTTCAGGTTTTCTTGAAGGTATCTGTTTAAATATTTTCAATCTAATTACTTCTTTTGATTATATATCTTGCAAGACTTACAAGAGTATCTTTATTGTCTAAGTCTGACTCTATCAGCATCGATAGGGCTGAGTTAGTTAAATCAGAGGCTCTTTTTAGTGCATTATCTAGTCCAACAATCTCTACGTAGGTTGCTTTGTTATTCTTAATATCTGAATTATTATTCTTCCCCAATACATCTTCAGTTTCAGTCACATCAAGAATATCGTCTGTTATTTGAAAAGCTAAACCTATTTTTTTACTAAATTCTTTCAGGACATTTTGCGTATTTTTATTTGAATCACTACCAATTTGTCCGAGCATTACTGAACATTCTATAAGCCTCCCAGTTTTCAAATTATGAATTTCTTCTAATATATCTTGATTAATATTTTCTAAATTATTCTCATGTAATATGTCTAGATATTGGCCATGTATCATTCCTGTTTTGCCACAAGAATTAGATAATAGTTTTATGGCATGAACTTTTTCTTCAGATTTCATATCCTCATCATCACAAATAATTTCATACGCAAGAGCTTGAAGGGCATCGCCAGCAAGTACAGCATTTGCTTCGCCATACTTAACATGATTTGAAGGTTGACCTCTTCTGAGATTATCATCATCCATGCAGGGAAGATCATCATGAATAAGAGAATATGTGTGCATTAACTCAACAGATGAAGCTAATGTAAGAGTACTATTTCTTGACAAGTGTTCATTAAGTTCTGATGAGGCAAATATTAAGCCAGCTCTTATCATCTTGCTATTGCTTAAAGCAGAATAGCGCATTGATTCTTCAATTAGATTTTTATTTTCTATTGCAAGAGATATTTTAGTTCTTACAAGCTCCTTAACTTCAGATAAATATTCTAAAGGCATAAGCTATCAAGAATTATCTAATTCTTGTGCAGAACCATCATCTAAAAGTTTCTTTACCTTTAGCTCGGCTTCTTCAAGCTGTTTCTGGCATTCCTTTACAAGGTTAATGCCTTCTTCAAAAGATTTAACTGAGTCCTCTAGGTTGATATTCTCATCCTCAAGTTTCATAACTATAGATTCAAGTTGCTTTAAAGAGGATTCAAAATCAATTTTTTTATTTGCGCTGGTCATGCTTTATTGTAATTTATTAATTAGCTTTATTAAAAAACTTTTTATAATCATTTCTTAACGCATAAGGCAATGCAAGAACTGCCGGAGTAAGAATTAGAGTAATAAACGTACTAAAACCTAAACCAAAAACTATTGATACAGCTAGATTAGACCACCAATCTACAATTTTACTACCAAATAAAATATCTCTTGAGATGATGTCTAAACTTATACCCATAGCTAGTGGCATCAAGCCAAAAATAGTTGTAAGTGATGTAAGCAGTATTGGACGTAGCCTCTGCTTACATGCGTTAATGATATGTATTGATTTTTCAAGATGAGGGGATTCCTCTTTAAGCTTATTAAAAGTATCAATTAAGACAATATTATTATTAACAACAATTCCGGCTAATGTAATAATTGATAGACCTGTCATTGTTGTGCTAAACGGTTTGCCTGTAATTAAAAGACCGAGAAGTACTCCTATAAAGGAGATTGTTACTGAAGAAAGTATAATAAATGACTGATAAAAACTATTAACTGTCTCTTATACACATCTCCGAGCCCACGAGACGTAGAGGAATC
>OJHN01000029.1_pt1 | contig 23531 bp, 24 predicted proteins | sample 1595281 | NCBI WGS metagenome assembly OJHN01 (sample SAMN05416701, study PRJEB24817) | seawater metagenome | isolation source: Sea water | place: Canada:Atlantic | collected 2013-07 | reverse complement strand
CTTTTATCTCCATAGTTACTTCAGTTTTTGCTAGATATTGCCCAGGATTTTTTTCAGTTATATCAAGACATTTCATTATTATTCTAACTTCTGAATTAACAGGAACAGGGCTTAAAAATCTTACCTTGTCTAAACCGTAATTTAATCCCATTTTTGTTCCCTCGAGCACTAAACCCATTCCTTGCGAAAATGGTATTCCAGCTACCAGTGACAAAGAAAGAAAGCCATGGGCAATAGTTGATCCAAATATAGGCTCTGCTTGCTCAGGGTTGACGTGGATAAACTGATTATCCAAAGTTGCATCAGCAAACTTATCTATTCTTTCCTGATCAATAGTAATCCAATCAGAAGTTCCAACTTCTTTTCCAACAACTGACTCTATTTCTGAGGGTTTTATAACGTGTAACATCTTATTTCTCCATATAGTAATTATTATATTCGTCTCTCAATTCAAACTTCTGCAACTTGCCTGTTGCTCCATGAGGTAGTTCTTTTAAGAAAATAATCTCATCTGGTAGCCACCATTTTGCAACTCTTGAACCAAGGAACTCTAAAATACTATTTTTATCTACAGGCTCTCCAGTATTGGTAACAATGAATAGCATTGGTCTTTCATCCCACTTGGGGTGAGGTAGTCCGACAACACATGCCTCGGTAACCTCAGGATGTCCTACAGCGGCATTTTCTAAATCAATTGAGCTAATCCACTCTCCACCAGATTTAATAACATCTTTAGCTCTATCTGTAATAGTCATATAACCATCTTTATCTAAGACTGAAATATCTCCAGTATCAAACCAACCATCTTTATCAACGCAATCTTTTTCTGCTTTGAAATATCGTTTAAGAACCCATGGTCCTCTTACTAGTAAATGACCTTGCGACTCGCCATCATGAGGTAGTTCTGCACCTGAATCATCCACAACTTTCAGCTCAACCCCATACATTGGTCTGCCTTGCTTTAATTGAACTGCATACCTTTCCTCTTTACTCATCTTCTTCATTTCTGGTGTCAGAAAATTTGAGGTTCCCAAAGGACTCATTTCAGTCATTCCCCAACCCTGGATTACATTCACGTCATGAGCTTCATCAAACTCTTGAAGCATAGAAAGGGAAAGTGCTGATCCGCCTATAACTGCATTTCGAACTGATGTAAGAGTTTTATCATTATCTCTACAATAGTTAAGTAGTCCCATCCAAATAGTTGGAACGCCAAAGGCTAAAGTGACGCCTTCACTCTCTATAAGATCGTAAAGTGGTTCGCCCTCCATTTGTAGCCCTGGCATAACTAGTTTTAAGCCAAACATTGGACCATAAAAAGGAATTCCCCAGGCTTGAACATGGAATAAGGGAACGACCATTAATATTGCCTCATCAGGGCTAACAGTTAACCCAATCAATGAAGCTTGTGCATGCAAAATATTTGATTTGTGCCCATAAAGAACTCCTTTAGGATCCCCTGTAGTTCCAGATGTATAACAGAGACCACATGCAGCATCATCTTCTAAAGTAGGCCATTGATAGTTTTCATCTCCATCTTTAATATATTCTTCATAGGAAATTGCATTTTTTAAGACGGTGTTTGGCATTTCAGATTCATCACAGAGAATAATATATTTTTCAACACATTTAAGTTGATCTTCAAGGCCTTCGAGCATTGGTATGAAAGGAGTCTCAACAAAAATAACTTTATCTTCTGCATGATTAATAATATATACAGCTTGATCAGGATGTAGCCTGAAATTTAAAGTATGGATAACCGCACCCATTCCTGAGATTCCGTAATACATCTCCAAATGTCTATATGTATTTAAAGCTAGTGTTGCAATAATATCGCCGTTTTTATAACCGTCTTTTTCTAAAGCAGAAGCTAGCTTTCTAGATCTAATACAAACCTCTTCATAGTTCGTTCTATGAACCTCGCCTGATACCATTCTGCTAATAACTTCTTGAGTTGGATAAATGTTTTTAGCATGCTCAATAATGCTTGCAATATTTGGTGTCCACTTTTGCATATCTCCGATCATATAAGTACCCCTAAAAAATGATTGATATAAATTATATAAGAAGGAACAATGAATTGTTAATAAAAATTATTAGGAAGCCATGAGCATAAAAAAATTAATCACGTCTAGATACTCTGTAAGAAGTTTCATTGACAAAGAAGTGTCTTTGGAATTGATTAAGGAAATCCTTAAAACCGCAAACTCAGCTCCTTCTGGAGGCAATATTCAGCCATGGAAGATATATGTAGTTTCTAATAATTCTTATAAAGAACTAACGACTCAGGCTGTAAGTAATTTTGATAATGGAGTTCAGGAAGCAATAGATTATGAAATATATCCAAAACCTCTAGCTGATGAGTACAAAAAAAGAAGATCTGAATGTGCCTCTGATATGTATGAAGCTATATCCATTGAAAGGGATGATATAGATGCAAGAATGAAACAAATTAGAGAAAATTTTAACTTCTTTGGAGCTCCTGTTGGCATGATAGTGACGATAGATAAAAGTTTTGCCCCTAATGGTTGGGGTCACGTTGGAATGTTTCTTCAGAATTTATGGCTTGCTGCAATTGATGAAGGGTTAGGTGTTTGCCTTCAAGAGTCTTGGTCTATTTATCCAAAAACAGTAAAGCAAGTTGTCAAACATCCAGATAATGAAATGGTCTGGTGCGGAATTGCTATAGGCTATCCAAATACTGAAGATCCAATTAATCAATATAGAACATCACGAGATAGTATAGATACATTCGCTACTTTTATTGATTAAAAATGATTGAGAAAGCATCTAAATTTAATTTACAAAATACTTATGCTGATAATTTAAAAGGCCTATGTAAGGAATGTATTGCAGATCCTGCACCATCCCCAAGAATGCTTTTATTTAACTATAATCTTGCAGAAGAGTTAGAGCTCGATCCTTTTATTTTTAGTTCTAATTATGGATTGTCTATTTTTTCTGGTAATGAAATTCCAGAAGGATCCACCCCAATAGCTCAAGCATATGCAGGTCATCAATTCGGTAGTTTTAATCCTCACTTGGGCGATGGGAGAGCCCTTTTGCTTGGAGAAATCACCAATATTCATAATCAGGTGAAAGATATACAACTTAAAGGATCAGGTCTTACACCTTTTTCTCGAAGAGGAGATGGAAAATCAGCGCTTGGGCCGGTTTTGAGAGAATATCTTATAAGTGAAAGTATGAATGCTATGGGAATACCAACTACAAGATCTTTGGCTGCAATAGCCAGTGGTGAAAATGTTTTGAGAGATACTTCATTACCGGGAGGAGTTCTCACTCGAATTGCCTCAAGTCATATTCGCATAGGCACATTTGAGTATGCGAGTAAACTAGAGGATAAAAATCAAATTAAAAAGTTAGCAGATTATTCAATTAATAGGCATTACCCAGAGGTTGCTGAGATTGATAATCCTTACCTGGCTTTTTTTGCTGCTGTTTGTAATGAGCAAGCTTCTTTAATTGCCAATTGGATGGCTGTTGGATTTATACATGGAGTGATGAACACAGATAATATGACCATTTCTGGAGAAACAATTGACTATGGTCCTTGTGGTTTTATGGATGAATACCATCCATTAACTGTTTTTAGCTCTATTGATAAACAAGGAAGGTATGCCTATGCAAATCAACCCTCAATATTGACTTGGAATCTAACAAGATTAGCTGAAGCATTGATTCCGCTTGTGCATGGCGAAAAAGAAGAGTCCATTAAGCTTCTTACGGAAGTCCTCCAGTTAATTAAACCGGTTTATGGAAACTTTTGGCTAATGAATATGAGATCTAAAATAGGTTTATCAAAAGAAGATCCAAAGGATTACGAATTAATTATGAGCTTATTAGAAGTCATGAAAGATGAGAAGGTTGATTTTACTCTTGCCTTTCGAAGTCTTTCAAAAGCCCTTACCGGAAATATGACTATAGCTAGAAATATTTTTAATAATTCTAAAAAATTTGATGTTTGGTTTATGCATTGGCAAGAAAGAATCTCTCAAGAGAATGTTCCTGATGAAGATATAGTAAGTGCAATGGATAAAGTTAATCCTATCTACATACCGAGAAATCATAAAGTCGAAGAAGCTCTTTTTTCAGCCGTTCATAAAAATGACATGCAGCCATTTTCAAATTTACTTTCTATTTTAATGAATCCCTATGAAGAAAATAAAGGAAATGAATCTTATACGCTGCCAGCACCTGAATCTGAAAAACCATTTAAGACATTTTGTGGAACTTAAACATTAAGAAATATTAAACCTTTTCAAGAGAATATCCTCAGAGACACCGTCTTTAATCATCCTTCTTAATAAATGCATGTATGGGTATAGCTCTGTTTTAAGACTTCCATGCCAATTCCAGAGATAGCTTTCAAGTATTTTTAATTCCTTTTCGTTTAAATCTAAAGATGCATTAAATTTAAATAGCTTTGCTATAGCAATAAAAGTTTCTGGTAAATCTGATTCTTTAAGAATTTCATCAAATGATTTTGGGTAATTATTTATGCTATTACTAAAAGCAGATATAGCAATTTTATCTACCCCTATAAGACCCATTGGATTGATCAGTATTCCTTCAAGCGAACTTAAGTCTGTTTTCTCTATAGGGTAGAAATCATCAATTACAACTTTTGGAGTGCAATAATCATTTGCATAAAAGTTATCCCATATTATTAATGGGTGTTTTAATTTTTCTTTCCATAGGGATATGTCTTCATTCGAGTAGTTGGACGAAACTACCTTATCTCCTGTCCAAAAAATAGCTATATCAGAGCTTAAAGATACGACTAAATTTTCTAGATATACACTTTCATTAAAATTAGGTTTCGAAAGTTGGTTGCAATACTCTGCGGGCACACAATAAAAACTAACCCCGGGGAACTTAACCAAACATTCATTTAAAATATCTGCGTGCAATTGGCCAGACTGATCTTCAAATAAGTCATCAAAAAGAATTGCAATGTTGGTAATGCCTAGGCTGGTAATTACATCTATTTTTAAAAATAAATCTTCTAACGATTTATTGAAATTTAACCCTGGTGATATTCCAAAGATTATATTAATACCATTGTGATTAGAAACATTAATGAAATTTGAAAATAACTCTAACCAATTCTGAGGGTAGGGTTTTTTCCACTCTGATCTATGATAAGGGTCTTCTTTTGGGCAATAAAAGTATGTATTTAAGTTATTTTGTGAAAGATGGCCAATGATCTCAAGCCTTTCATCCCAAGATAAAAGTTTTCCGTAGTAGCCCTCAATGTAGCCTGTATATTTCATCTTTCTAAATTATACCCTTAGTTATTCTTGGGTGTGATTGATGGTCTTTAAATGTTTCGATATTATTAAAACCATTTTTCTTCATAATTTTTGAAACTTCGCTCGCCTGTTGATATCCATGCTCAAAGATCAATACTCCACCTTTTCGGAGCTTTAACGAGGCTTGTTGAGAAATAACTTTAAAGTCTCCTAAGCCACTATCAGAGGCGACTAATGCTGAAGCTGGCTCATGTATCAAATCCTTTAAATGTATGTCTTGTGAGTCAATATAGGGAGGATTGCTGACAATAAAGTCAATAGATCTGTCTTTTATCGATGATAGCCAGTCAGAATGAATCAATGAGAAGTTATTTAGTTCAAAATAATTTTTATTAGCTTTGGCAACCTCAAGAGATTTTGCTGAATAGTCAAGACCATAGACTTGAATATTTGGATTATGCATAGCAATAGAAATCCCAATGCAACCTGATCCAGTTCCTGCATCTAGAATTTTTATATTATCTGGAAAATTTAAAGTATTTATGTGATCTACAAGAAGCTCGGTTTCAGGCCTTGGAATGAGGACTCTTTGATCTACAAGAAACTCATTGCCATAAAAAAAAGATTTTTTTAAAATATAATCTAAAGGTAGGCCATCTTTTTTATGATTAATAAACTCTTCAATGCCTTCTTGCTCATCATTGGATAAAAGATAATCTTTATCTATATAAATAGAGGTATCTTTAAGATTTAAATGCTCTTTCAAGTAAAAAATAAATTCTTTTGATATCTCCTGGTCGTTAGGCCAAATATCAGCAACTTTATTTTTATAGAAATTAAGGTTAGAGCTCAATTATTCTGATTCAAGTTGAGATAACATTGCTAATTGATTTTCTGCTAACAAGGCATCGCATATAGTTTTTATATCCCCATCCATAATTTGATCTAAATTATGCTGAGTTAACTTAATTCTATGATCCGTCATTCTTCCCTGAGGGAAGTTATAGGTTCTAATTTTCTCACTTCTATCGCCTGTTCCAACTAAAATTTTTCGCTCACTAGCGATGCTCTCTTGCTGACTTTCCACCTCTTGCTGCTTAAGCTTTGCAGCAAGCAGTGACAATGCCTTCTCTTTATTTTTATGTTGGGATCTTCCATCCTGACACTCAACTACTAGGCCTGATGGGATGTGAGTTAACCTTACAGCCGAATCAGTCTTGTTCACGTGCTGCCCACCAGCTCCTGATGCCCTATACGTATCAACTCTTAAATCATTTTTATCAATAGCAATGTCCTGGACTTCTTTTACTTCAGGAAGAACTGCTACTGTACATGTGGATGTATGAATTCTTCCCTGTGACTCGGTCTCAGGAACTCTTTGCACTCTGTGAACTCCTGATTCAAATTTTAGAACTTTAAAAACACTCTTTCCTTCCAATTGAGCAACGACTTCTTTCAAGCCACCCTGTTCTGCTTGCTTAATGTCAATTACATCAATATTCCAGCCCTCTCTTTCAGCAAGTCTTGAATACATTCTAAAAAGATCTCCTGCAAATATCCCCGCCTCATCTCCACCGGCTCCAGCTCTAATTTCCAAGAAAGCAGATCCGTCATCAGCAGTATCCTTTGGAAGAAGCATCACCTTTAATTCCTGCTCTAATAAATCTGGCTTATCAAGTGACTCTTTTAACTCTTCTTCGGCTAAGCTAACTAGATCCTCATCCCCTGACTCAATGATTTCATTGGCATCTTTAATGGCTTCAACTACAGCTTTATATTCTTTAAATTTATCAACAATAGGTTTTAAATCTGCAAATTCTTTATTTAACAGAGTGTAATTTTCCATATCCTTGATTGTTTCTGAGTCAATTAATAGCCCCTCTATTTCGGAGAGTCTGATCTGTAGCTTGCCTAGTTTTGCTAACATTGATTCATGCATTATCTATATACCTTTTAAACATAGACTCGATAACATGAGAATCTAAGCTCTCTAGTTCAGCAATTCTAGTTGTTTTATTATTCTCTGACTTAATGGTAGCTAAGTTGGTAATCATCTGCTTTAAATCCTCGGCCTTCTTAAATCTACTGATTTCTTCCTCAGATAACGAATCTAAAAATTCTGCTAAATGTTTATTTATATTGTCTTTAAGAAACTTTTTATCGAGTTCTTTGATAGCTGCTTGAGATTCAATAACTATCATATTTAAAGCTTTTTCAGCTTCAATAGATCTCTGGCCAAAATTATCTTGGGTAATTTTTTCAATATCATCAATGGAGAAGAGGTAGGCTTGTTCAATATTTTTTATTTCTTCTTCAATGTTTCTTGGGACAGATAAATCTATAAGAAGCATCGGTTTATTTTTTCTAAGCTTTAGCGCGTTCTCTACAGCGCCCTTTCCGATTAGAGGAAGGTCTGTTGTTGCTGAGGCTATGACAATATCAGCATCCTCCAATTCCTCGTGAAGTTTTTCCAATGAGGTAGGCATTACTTTGTATTCATCAGAGATAATTATCTCTCTAATATTTCTATTTACCGCTCTTATATTCTCAATTCCATTTTTAAATAGATTTTTAATAACAGCATGTGCAAGCGATCCAGCTCCTACTATAAGGATGTTCTGATCCTCTGGTTTCTCAAAAATATTCTTAACTAAATTAAATGACAAGCCGCTTACAGATAGAGGGTTTAAACCAATTTCAGTTTTAGTTCTGACCTTCTTGACTATCTCAATCACCTTATCTGAATAAGCTAAAAGTCTTGGTTTGATAATTTTTAAATCTTGGGCGCTCTTAAGTGCTTTTTTGAATTGTCCAAATATCTCCTGCTCTCCTAGAACTTGTGAGTCAATTCCTGATGCAACTTTACTCATGTGGATGAAGGCATCTTGGTCAAATAGAAAATAGAAGTTTTTATCATCAATATTAATGCTCAAGCATTCTCTAGTTTCTCTTAAGACTGTTTCTGCAATACCAGGATCTCCAAGAATATAGATCTCTGTTCTATTGCATGTAGATATTCCAAAAAAGGAGTCAATTTTACCCCCAAGCCTTTCTTTTAAAAAAGAATCCAATAAAACTTGGTTAGAGTCATTTATAATAAATTGCTCTCTCTCGGAAACATTGGAAGTTTTATGATTTATGCCAAATAACTGTAATTCCATTTTTAATAAATTTTTTGTATTACTTTTAAGTGGTTTATTTTATTCATGTGCAAGTATTTACCCTACTAGTGGTTCAATAAATGAGTACAGTGGCAAAATTATGATTAGTTCAGAAAATTACCAAAATAATTCATTTAACCTCAAGGTTACATCTAATGATAGTGTAACTATTATACAGGTTAACAAAGCCTTTATTGGAAATGTAGCAAATATTGAGTTGAATGCTAGTAAAATTGCTGTCAGCAGCTATAAAATTAAAAATAACTTTCTTGAAGAAGCCTTAATTAATCATGGGCCATATTTTCAAGAAACTATATTTGAGTGCCTTTCAGGCAGTAATGATCCATTAAAAAAATCAATTAAGCCAAAAGAAATCTATATTAACTGTTTCAGAAAAGGAAATAAGACAACTTTTAATATCAAATATAAAAATTATGAAGTAAAAATTTTTCTTGAAAGCGCATGAAAGATATAGCTATTAAATCCCCTGCAAAGATTAATCTCCATTTAAAGATACTAGGAAAACTCTCAAATGGCTACCATGAGCTAGATACATCTTTTCAACTTATTGATCTAAGTGATGACTTGGTTTTTAGTGATTGCTCAGATCATATCTCTGTTAGTTGTGATGGTGCATCGATAGCACAAGAAAATAATATTATTTTTAAAGCGGCTAAGATCATGGAAGGCATTGCAAATAATAATCGTGGTATGAATATTAATGTAAAGAAAAATATTCCTATAGGAGCTGGATTAGGAGGCGGAAGCTCAAATGCAGCTTCAACAATACTGGCCCTTAATAAGATTTGGAATATGAATTTAGATGAAAAAGAGATGGTTGATATAGGCAGGACAATGGGCGCAGATGTTCCATTCTTTATCAAAGGTACAAACGCCTATGCTAGTGGTATTGGAGATATCTTTAATCCAAAGGACTCAATATCAGAAAAAGTTATAATTATTGATCCTATGATTTTCAATTCATCTAAAGAAATGTTTGATGAATATGATAATTGGAAGAAGAGTAGCTCTGATCCTCTAATTTCTGAACAAAATTCATTCTGGAATATATTTATTGATAGAAATAAGTCGGTTAGGGAATTTTATCAAAAAAATATTAAAAAACATGAAATATGCCTTTCTGGAAGTGGTTCTTCAATGTTTATAAGATATACCAGTGATAGTGAAATGAAGAAAATTTTGAAAATAATTCCTCCTAAGTGGAGATTCTTTTTAGCTAAACCATTACAATATTCGCGTTTAAAGAGTTTGGACAACTTTGGGGTGTAGCCAAGCGGTAAGGCAACTGGTTTTGATCCAGTCATGCGTAGGTTCGAATCCTTCCACCCCAACCATATTAGAGAGGATCTAATATCAATGAGCTACAGTAATTTAGATATATTCACAGGAACTGCAAATCCTGAGCTTGCTGCTGAGGTATGTAAGGTACTCGGAAAGGAACTATCAAAAGCTGATGTTGGTTATTTCTCAGATGGTGAAATAAAAGTTCAAATTGAAGATAATGTTAGAGGACATGACACCTTTATAATTCAATCTACTTGCGCACCTACAAATAAAAATTTAATGGAACTAATGTTTCTTGCCGATGCTCTTAAAAGATCTTCAGCTGCAAGGATAACAGCTATAGTTCCTTATTATGGCTATGCCAGACAAGATAGAAGAGTGAGATCTGTAAGAGTTCCTATAAGTGCAAAGGTCGTTGCTGATATGTTCTCTACAGTTGGTATAGATAGAGTTCTTACAATTGATCTTCATTCAGAAACTATTCAGGGCTTTTTTGATATGCCTGCTGATAATGTATATGCAACAAAGTTAATGGTTCAGGATATTAAAGAAACCAATCCAGATAATAATATAGTTGTTGTTTCACCGGATGTCGGTGGTGTTGTGAGATCTAGAGCTCTTGCTAAACAACTAAATGATGCTGACTTGGCAATCATTGATAAAAGAAGAGCTGTTGCAAATCAATCAGAAGTTATGAATATAATTGGTGATATTGAGGGTAAGGTTTGTATAGTTCCAGATGACATTATCGATACTGCTGGTACTTTGTGCAATGCAGCAAAAGCACTCAAAGACCAAGGAGCTGCTGCAGTTAAGGCATATATTACACATCCTGTCCTTTCAGGACCTGCAATTGAAAGGATAAATAATTCACAAATTGATGAACTAGTTGTAACTAATTCTATTCCTTTGTCACATGAAGGCAAAAAATGCAGTAAAATACGCGTCATTTCGCTATCAGTAACTATTGCAGAATGCATTAAAAGACTAAGTAATGAAGAATCATTAAGTGAAATATTTATATAAGAGGATATTATGAGTGAAGAAATAATTTTAAATGCCGACCCAAGAGAAAGAACTGGAACTAACAAGGCTAGAGTAATAAGAAAAATAGACGGCATGATCCCAGCTATCATTTACGGAGATGAAAAAGAGTCTCTGAATATAAAGCTTCGATTGAATGAGTTAACAAAAGCATCTCAAAATGAGCTTTTTTATACGCAGGTTCTAGTCATCAAAACTGGTGAGCTAGAAGAAAAGGTTGTGCTAAAAGAATTACAAAAAGACCCTGCTAGAGGAAAGTTTCTTCATGCAGATTTTTTAAGAGTTTCTAAGAAGACTAAACTTAAGGTTGTTATACCTGTCAACTTCACTAATGAAGAGGACTGTACAGGGATTAAAAATGATGGCGGAGTTCTTCAGAAAAATATTAGAGAAATAGAGATTTTATGTCTAGCAGGCAACATACCTGAATCTATTGATATCGATATTTCTGAGCTAGCGCTTGGTCAATCTATAAAACTTACAGAAATTGGATTACCGGAAGGTGCTGAGATTCAAGGCCTGACAGAAGAGACGGATCAAATGGTTATTTCTGTTAATGCTCCAAGAGCTGAAGTAGTTGAAGAGCCTCTTGAAGAAGCGGGTGCTGAAGACTCATCTGATGATTCTGATGAATCAGCATCAGATGGCGACAATAGCGAAGAAGAAGGATCTTAAGAGAGCTAAAAAGTGCCTAAACTTTGTTTTGTTGGCCTAGGAAATCCTGGAGCTAAATATGACAATACTAGGCATAATATTGGCAAAGACTGGCTTTTAAAGATAGCTCCTATCTATTGTGATAAATTTGTATATAAGTCTAAAATAGAGGCTGACATTACTTACTCGCATTCCGAACAAGTTCTATGGGTTATTCCAGATAATTATGTAAATAATAGTGGGAAAACAATATCAAAACTAATTAAAAATATGAACCTAGCTGAAGACAAAATAATATTACTTCATGACGATTTAGATTTAAATCCAGGCGAGGTTAGGCTAAAGGTAGATGGTGGTCATGGTGGTCATAATGGACTAAGAGATATATTTGAAAAATCATCTTCAAAGAAATTTTTAAGAGTTCGAATAGGTGTCGGGCATCCAGGAGATAAGAATATGGTGAGTAATTGGGTATTAAATAAATTTCATCCAAATGATAAAGAGTTATTAGAAGATGCTTACTGCAAGTTTGCGCAAGTGTTTGACTTAATATGTTCTGAAAAAATACCTGAAGCACAAAAATTGCTTCACACTAAATAAGATGGGCTTCAAGTGTGGAATAGTGGGGCTTCCAAATATTGGAAAATCAACTTTATTTAATGCATTAACAAAATCTTCGATACCTGCAGAAAACTTTCCTTTTTGCACTATAGAGCCAAATGTTGGCAAGGTCCCTCTTCCGGACAAAAGATTAAAAAATATTAATGATATTGTCGATTCAAAAAAAATTATTCCTGCAAGTCTAGATCTTGTCGATATTGCTGGTTTGGTGAAAGGCGCCTCTCAAGGAGAAGGTCTAGGTAACGCCTTTCTTTCAAATATAAGAGAGATGAATGCTCTTGCTCACGTAGTTAGATGTTTCGATGATGATAATGTGACTCATGTCGATGGCTCAGTTGATCCAGTAAGAGATGCTGAAATAATTAACTTAGAATTAATATATTCAGACCTAGAGACTGTAAGTAAAAGATTAACGAAATGCGAAAAGCTTCTAAAGACAAATGATAAGAAAAATCAATTAGAACATGAAGTTTTAGTAAAGATAAAAAATGAATTAGACCAAGGTAACTTAATTAACGTTAATGATTTTGATGAAGAAGGTAAAATTATACTTAAAAGTTACCAGCTACTTAGTTCTAAGCCAACTTTTTATATTGCAAACATATCAGATGATGGATCTTCAACAAAGAAACTAAATGATCTTGAAGGGTTTGCAAAAAAATCTGGTAGTACAGTAATACCAACATCTATAAAGATTGAGCAAGAAATATCATTATTAGATGATGAAGAAAGAAACGAATACTTAGAACTTATGGAAATGGATGAGCCTGTTCTAAACAAGATTATATTTAAAGGGTATGAGATTCTAGGGTTGCAAACATATTTCACTGCAGGGCCTCAGGAGATACGAGCATGGACAATTAAAAGCAATGCTACAGCTCCTAACGCAGCTGGTGTAATTCATACTGATTTTGAAAGAGGGTTTATTAAGGCTGAGGTAATTGCCTTCAATGATTATATTGAATGTAATGGCGAGGCAGGTGCAAAAGAAAAAGGAAAACTTAGGCTCGAAGGAAAAGAATACATCGTCAAAGATGGAGATGTTATTCACTTTAAATTTAATGTTTAAAGTAATTTAATAAAAAATATTGACTCTTAGAATCTAGGACTTATCATTCTACGATTGGTTGTGTAGCTCAGCTGGTTAGAGCACAGCATTCATAATGCTGGGGTCGGTGGTTCAAGTCCACCCACAACCACCACTTACCAAATCGAAATAGAAAACCAACGTTAGCTTAAATTTTTAATATAGTTATTGTGATAAAAAGAAGAGGTCCTTTTATTTAAGTTATTAAATTAATATAACTTAGTCTTTCTTAAGATATGCCAGAATTATAACAAGAGATATTAGGGCAAGAAGAGCATCCTCTCCGAGCATATTTAAAATATCTGATACATTCTTATATACATCTCCAACAAAGGGTGTCTCTGTACCAAAAATAATACCAAGAAGAAGTGAAACAACTACGAGAGGTATTAATAATTTAGTAACCTTATTTAAAAAGGTTGTGAGACTTGCTAATGTAACTTTAAAGTTCATATTTTTTTATATAAAATTCAAGAAGGGCCTAGGCCCTTCTTGAAAAATTGTTAAGTGCTACTTAACTAGGCTCATTAGAACTGCTAAAACAAGAAGTCCTACAACACCATTAGTAGCTAACGTTTCAACAAGAGCCGTTATATTACCAATTACGTCAAGTCCTAGCATATCACCGAAAGCTAAGCTTCCAACGATTCCTAGTCCTAGGATTCCCACTATAACACTAGTTAGATTGCTAACTAAGTCACCTATCATTCTCCATGCATTATCCATAATTTCCCCCCTACAGGTATATATTTATGATTTACAGCCTATATAACAACACAAATTATTCAATGGGGCAAATTTTGTGAAAAAAAAATCCTAAAAATTTGACTTTTTAGGATTTTTAGGATTTAAATGAAGATAGAGATTATTCTTCTTCTTGATTCTCTTTAGGAGCTTCTTCAGTTTCTTCTGCTTTGGCTTCAGATTCCTCTGCTTTAGCTAATGCTTTAACAGATAATTTCATCTTACCTCTATCAAAACCAATTAACTTAACATCAATTTCTTGGCCTTCTGAAAGAACTGCGTTTACATCTTCTGTTCTTTCTGCAGAAATTTCAGAAATATGAAGAAGACCATCTTTACCAGGTAGAATATTTACAAATGCTCCGAAGTCTACAATCTTGACTACAGTTCCTTTATATACCTTATTTAATTCTGGCTCTTCTAAGATACCCTCAATAATTGCTAGGCATTCTTGCATTGATGTTTGATTTTGGCCAAATACTGAAACAGTACCATCATCACTAACATCAACAGTAGCACCTGTTTTTTCTTGCATACCCTTAATTACAGCGCCGCCTTTACCAATAATCTCTTTAATTTTATCCTTGTTAACCATGAATGTTTTCATAGCAGGAGCATTTTCAGATAATTCTTTAGGCTTAGAAATAGCATCATTCATAATCCCAAGAATATGAGTAATAGCTACCTTTGCCTTTGTTAAAGCTGCTTCCATTATAGCTTCGTCAATACCTTGGATTTTAATATCCATTTGAAGAGCTGTAATTCCATTTTCTGTTCCAGCTACTTTAAAGTCCATATCTCCTAGGTGATCTTCATCTCCTAGAATATCTGTAAGAACTGCAAAGTCATCGCCTTCTTTAATAAGACCCATTGCAATACCTGCAACTGGACTAGATATAGGCACGCCGGCATCCATTAATGACAGAGATGTACCGCAAACAGAAGCCATAGAACTTGATCCATTTGATTCAGTAATCTCAGATACCACTCTTAATGTATAACCAAAATCTTCTACATCAGGTAGAACTGCTTTTATTGCTCTTTTAGCTAAGTTACCGTGACCAATCTCTCTTCTTTTTGGTCCTAAAGGCATTCCAATTTCACCAACACTATATGCAGGGAAGTTATAATGAAGCATAAAGTTATCAGTACTTTGACCTTCTATAGACTCAATTCTTTGAGCATCTCTAGATGATCCTAAGGTTGCAACAACAATCGCTTGAGTTTCTCCTCTAGTAAATAGTGATGAACCATGAGTACTTGGAAGGATCCCAGTCTCAATGAATATTGGCCTTACTGTGTCTGCATCTCTTCCATCTATTCTAGGCTGATTGCTTAAAATATTTTTTCTTACTATATCCTTTTCAAGACTTTTAAATGCGCCTAAGACCTTTCCTAGTTGAATATCATCAGCGTCAGGATATGAGCTAACTATGTCTTGTTTTATTACGCCTATTGCAGCCGTTCTTTCAGTTTTATCTTTGATAGCGAATGCTTCAGTAATTTGATCTGTATATTTCTCAGAAAGTTCTGCAGAGTAAACTGGTGTTTCTTCATCTACTTTAACAACCCAATCTTCTTTACCTGCTTTTTCCTTTAATTCAGAACAAGCTTTAACAACTGCTTGCATTTCTTGATGTCCGAACAGAACCGCTCCTAACATTAGATCTTCATTAAGCTCTTTTGCTTCAGACTCTACCATAAGAACAGCTTTCTCAGTTCCAGCCACAACCATATCTAAATATGAATTTTCTAATTCTGCATAAGATGGGTTTAGAACATAGTTTCCATCTACAAAACCAACTCTTGCAGCTCCCATTGGTCCATCAAATGGAACTCCAGCAACACATAGCGCAGCAGATGCACCTATCATTGATGCAATATCAGGGTTTTGTTCTTTTCCAGAGGACATTACAGTACAGAATATTTGAACCTCATTCTTAAACCCTTCTGGGAAAAGAGGTCTAATTGGTCTGTCTATAAGCCTTGATGTTAATGTTTCTCTTTCTGTTGGCCTTGCTTCTCTCTTGAAAAATCCACCAGGAATTGTTCCTGTTGCATAAAATTTTTCTTGATAAAAAACTGCTAACGGAAAGAAATCCTTTTTAGGATCTGCTTCCTTTCTTGCAACTACAGTTGTTAAAACAACTAAGTCACCTATTGTTACAACTACTGCTGCAGTTGTTTGTCTTGCAACTTTATTTGTCTCTAGTTTTACTAGTTGATTTCCGTACTGAAATTCTACTGATGTAGATTCTAATTTATTATTTTCCACGATTTTCCTTTTTATGTTTAGTATTAACCTCTAAGCTTTAATTGCTTAATAACCTCTGCGTAACTTTCTAAATTCTTTCTCTTTAGATAGGCTAAAAGTTTTCTTCTTAGATTTACCATTCTGATTAAACCTGTTCTTGAATGGTGGTCTTTTTTATGTTCTTTAAAATGACTTTGTAATTTATTGATATTTTCAGTTAACAACGCAATTTGAACCTCTGGGGATCCAGTATCATTATCAGTTCTTTGAAATTTTCCAACGATTTTTTCTTTTTCTTGAGCTAAAAGTGCCATATTTATATTCCTCGTTGTACATTCATTAATTGGTGCAAACCTCGTACAACTAAAGTAAGCGTGCGAATCTTATAACTTATTACCCTATTAAACAAGTCGTTTAAGGGCTAATACAGATTCAGATACTATGCCTAGTCCAAGAAATTTTGATGAATAATCATAAATTTTATAATAATTATTTTCATGATTAATATCTAGAATTTTTACACCATTGCTAAAATTTTTTGTCTGATCATGATCAAGGTTGATATCACTAAAGTTATTAAAGGCGGATTCTATTGATATAAGTTGATCTATATTTATCAATTCAGGTTTTTTAGCCTCTAAATAGCTGAAACTACCCTGAGAAGTTCTTATTAATGATGATAAATGAGCACCGCAATCTAATTTATCTCCAAGGTCTCGCGCAATAGATCTTATATATGTTCCCTTTGAGCAATGAATAGATAAAGAGCAGTAATTAGCCTCGTGGTTTATATCTTTAATAGAAAATATATTAATATATCTAGGAGGTTTAGAGATAAATTCACCCTCACGCGCGTACTTATAAAGAGGCTTTCCTTTAAATTTGAGAGCAGAAAAAAAAGGAGCTACCTGCATAGACTCTCCAATAAAAGACTCTAAAGCTTCATTGATATCCTTTTCTTTAGGAATTATCTCTGAAGATTCGATAACCTGCCCCATAGCATCATCTGTATCTGTTTTTGCTCCGAAAGTAATTCCAGCTATGTATGATTTATCAGATTCAAGAAAAAAAGACGAGAATCGAGTTGCTCTATTGATTGCGAGAATAACCAAGCCCTCTGCCATTGGATCTAATGTGCCAAGGTGGCCAACTTTTTTGAGTGAAAGAGATTTTTTAACATCCTGAACTAAACGATTGGAGCTTATGCCTTTTTCTTTATAGGCCAGAAGAAAGCCGTCCATTGTTATAAATTCTTTAAAAGAGTTTCAATATTGTCAGAGTATTCAACACTCTCATCAAACCTAAAATTAATTACTGGAACTCTTCTTATTTGCATAGATTTTGAAAGCTTAGATCGAACCATTCCACTAAACTTCTTAAGAACTTTTTTATCAAGGGTACTTTCGCTTTTTATTATTGACTCGCCTATTAGTGTATAGAAAACAGTGGCATGACCAATATCATCAGATACCTTTACAGCAGTAATATTTATATTTTGCAGCCTAGGATCTTTAGTCTCTTTATTTATTATTAAAGAAATTTCCTTTCTAAGGACATCCGCTACTTTTTCCGATCTTAGTGATGCCATTAAAAATTATTACATTGATTGAGATTCTTCTTTTCTATCATAAACTTCGATTTTATCGCCAGGCTTGATGTCTTTGTAGTTTTTAATACCCATACCACATTCACTTCCATTCTTAACTTCATTAACATCTTCTTTAAATCTTCTTAATGAGTCTAGCTCACCTTCATGAATTACAATCTCGTCTCTTAAAACCCTAACTGGTTTATTTCTAAGTACAGTTCCTTCAATTACATTACAACCTGCTATTTGACCAAATTTAGGTGAGCTAAATACTTCTAGTACCTGAGCAGTACCAACAATCTCTTCTCTAACAATAGGGTCTAATAATCCACTCATTCTAGCTTTAACATCATCTAATAGTTCATAGATAATACTGTGGTAATTAAGAGGTATTGATTCATCTTCTATGATTTTCTTTGCTGCATTATCAGCCCTTACATTAAAGCCTATAATTATTGCGTCTACAGCTACTGCTAAATTCGCATCAGATTCTGAAATTCCACCAACACCGCTTGAAACAATTTTAACTTTTGCTAAATCGTTTCCTAGGTCGTGAAGAGAAGCTATTATTGCTTCGCAAGTTCCACCTACGTCTGTTTTTACAATAATATTAAGTACTTTTTTAGTATTTTCTTTACCTAGTAATTCAAATAAATCACCAGCGGATTCATCTTTTTGTTTAAGTAATTTTCTTTCTTTTTCCTTAGTAATTCTATATTCAGCAATTTCTCTAGCTTGCTTATCGTTATCTACAACCTGGAACTGGTCACCTGCATTGGGAACATTACTTAGCCCTAAAACTTCAACAGCTGCCGATGGTCCTGCCTGTTTTATTTTTGAGCCATCGCTATTAACAATACTTTTGATCTTGCCTACTGCGTTTCCGGATGCAACCATATCACCGACTTTCAAGGTTCCATTTTGGATCAAGAAGGTAGCAACTGAACCTCTAAATTTATCTAGCTCTGATTCAACAACAACACCTTGTGCTGGCCCATCATAATGAGCTTTTAATTCTAATAATTCTGCTTCAAGTGAAACACTTTCTAATAATTGATCTACTCCAGTGCCTTTTAATGCTGATACCGGAACCATTTGTGTTGTACCGCCCCAATCTTCAGGAGCTAAATCTTTAGCAGCTAGATCGCCTTTAACCTTGTCTACGTCTGCGCCTTCAAGATCTATTTTGTTTATTGCTACTACTATCGATACTCCAGCAGCCTTGGCATGGTTAATTGCCTCTTCTGTTTGTGGTTTTATTCCATCGTTAGCTGCAACAACTAATATAACTATATCGGTCGTATTTGCACCCCTTGCTCTCATTGAAGAAAATGCAGCATGTCCTGGAGTATCTATAAAAGTTATCATACCTTTAGAGGTCTCTACCTCATAAGCACCAATATGCTGAGTAATTCCTCCCGCCTCTCCGTCAACAACTTTTGTTTTTCTAATAAAGTCTAAAAGTGTGGTTTTACCATGATCTACATGGCCCATAACGGTAATGACAGGTGATCTTAGCCTTGCTTCATCTTTATAAGTAATAAGGTTTGCAAGATCTTCTTCAAAATTCTCTTCTTTTAAAGGGATAGCATTATGACCGATCTCTTCCACTACAAGGATTGCGGTTTCTTGATCAATCATATCGTTTATTGTCGCAACAACACCGAGACTCATTAAATTTTTAACTACAATATTTCCCTTTAGGGACATTAGCTTGGCAAGCTCGCCAACCTGAATAGTAGTAGGAACTTCAATATCTTTTTTAATAATCTCAGTAGGAGCTTCAAATTTATGTTCTGAGCTTTTAGGGAAAGATCCCTCTCTTCTTTTGTATGCGTTGACTGCACTTGAAAGTTGATCTTTAACATTTACTTTAACTGAAGATTTTACAACTTCAGGTTTTTTAAACTTGTCTTTTCTTTTTTGTTCTTCTAGTTTTGTTTTAGCTATTTCTTTTAATTGGTCTTCTCTTATTTTTTGCTGCTCTTTGAGCTGTCCAGAAGCTGCGGCTCTCTTCGCCTCAATATCATCAGAGTATCTACTAGGTGCAGTGGCTTCAATGGGAGCCTTACCTTTTGAAGTAACTGTTACTCCAGATCCTGAAGTCATAGGCTTAGGTGCTGGTGCTGTCTGCCCGCCTTTTAGGGATCTAAGTAAAGCTTGTTTATCAGAGGCTGTTATCTCATCAGTATTTTTAGAGTGGCTAAGCCCAGCAGTCTTCATGCGCTCTATAAGAGCTGCATCAGATATCTTTAGAGTTTTAGCAAAATCTTTAACGGTTAAAGTCAAAATATATATCCTTTTTTAGATTAATTAAACCAGTGCTCTCGCGCTTTCATTATCATTTTTGATGCATCATCTGAAGAAATTTCAATAATTTCTTGAAGCTCATCAACTGCCAGCTCTGCTAAGTCATCTTTATTTTTAATACCTTTGTTCGCAAGCTTTTGCACATCTACATCTTCAAGATTAAGGTCTGTTAATGACTCAACATTTCCTTCCTCTTCAGTGATTGCTCCCATTGCTTCCATAAGAGCAGCATCCTCTGCGGAGCTTTTAATTCTTTGAATTTCTTCTTCGCTATCAACAAAATCTTTAAATATTGAATCTTCGGAATAAGCGATATCATCAAATGAAGATAATCCAAGAGCAATAATTTTTTCTGCAATTTCGTCAGAAACAGATAGGCTGCTAGTAAGATTAGCAAGAAACTCTGTTTCTTCAACTTTAACCTTTGCTTCTGCCTCTTCGCTACTAACAATATTTAGTTCCCAACCTACTAATCTAGACGCTAATCTGATATTTTGACCTCTTGAGCCAATAGCTAATGCTAGATTTTCTTGATTAACTGCTATATCCATAGACCTTGAGCTTTCATCCATAACAATTGACTCAACCTTAGCTGGTACAAGGGCATTAATTACTAGCTGAGCTGGGTTATCATCGTAAATGATGATATCTATTCTTTCATTACCAAGTTCAGAGGATACTGCTTGAACTCGAGAGCCTCTCATACCCACACATGCTCCGACTGGGTCTATTCTACCGTCATTTGTTTTTACAGCAATTTTTGATCTTGAGCCCGCATCTCTTGCGATGCCTCTAATTTCAATAATATCTTCACTTATTTCTGGAACCTCTATGGCAAATAACTCAGTAACCATTTCAGGGCATGATCTATTTAACATTAATTGAGCACCCCTACCTTCTACCTCTTGAATTTGCAATATAGCTCTTATGCGATCATTAATTTTATAAATTTCACCTGGCATCAACTTATCTCTTGGAAGAATAGCCTCTGCATCATGTGATATGTCTACGATTATATTGTCTCTTGTTACTCTTTTTACAGTTCCATTAACCAATTGATTGTTTTGACTTTTAAATTGTGAAACTACCTTCTCTCTTTCAGCCTCTCTAACCTTCTGAAGCATGACCTGTCTTGCCGCTTGAGTTTCAATTCTTCCAAATGGAACATTTTCTTGTTGTTTCGTATGTATTTCGCCCAAATCAAGATCGGCATTATCTTTTGATATATGAGTTTCTAAATGGAACTCCTCATCAGCTTCATCAAATACAAGCCAATTCCTATGTGTAGAATATTCCCCTGTATCTCTATCAATTTTAACAAATAGTTCAGCATCTTCATGAAAGTGTCTTTGAGATGCAGAGGCAATAGCCTCCTCTATAGCTGCAAAAATTAAATTTTTGTCGAGCCCTTTCTCGTTAGAGACCGAGTCAACAACTGCTAATATTTCATTACTTTCCATAATCATTTTCCTTCATTAATTTTTCAAAATTCGGATCTAAGCGACAAATATCCATGTCATTAAAATCTAATTTATACTCGAGTTTAGCTGTCTCAATGATAAAAAAATCTTCATTACATTCAGCTAACCTGCCCTCAATATTCTTAATTCCTTCTAACGGCTCTCGAAGTTTTATTTTTAAGTCTTCACCAATATACTCCAAGAGCTGGTTCTGATTAAAAAACCTTCTACTTATTCCAGGAGTTGAAACCTCAAGAACATAATCCTCACCAAGTGATGAGTCTAACTCTATCTCATAATTTAAATCTTTAGAGATATTCTCACAATCATCAATATTTCCACCTGTATCAGAGTCAATATAGATTCTTAAAGTTGGTCTTTTTTTACCTCTTAAAATTTCTATACCCCATAAAAAGCACTCATGCCTTTTAATTACAGGTTCAACAATATTTTCAATTTCTTCTTTTACCATTTTTTTACACAAAAAAAGGGCTAATGCCCCACAAAAAAAATATATGTAACTGTGGTAGCGGGGGCTGGATTTGAACCAACGACCTTCGGGTTATGAGCCCGACGAGCTACCAGACTGCTCCACCCCGCAACGCAGGCTGAAGTGTAATGAAAAGATGTATGTTTGGTCAAGTATATTATTTTTATAATTTCAAATAATTACTTGCTATAATCTTGCAACTTTTAGCCGAAGTGGTGGAATTGGTAGACACGCTAGCTTGAGGGGTTAGTGAGCGAAAGCTCGTGCGGGTTCGAGTCCCGCTTTCGGCACCAGTGTATATTTCTCGATTATTCTACCGGAATATCATTTGAAGAGGACTCAATAACAGCCTCTTCAATTAACTGCTCGTCAAATACTGTTGCAGTATTTTGAGTCTTATACATATAAGCAAGAGCTAGTGATAGAACTAACCATGTTGCTACTAATACATATGTAAGTTTTCCAAGAAAATCTGATGGGCCTAATGCTCCAAACATGGAGTTTGAAGATCCACCTCCAAATGCTGAACCTAAATCTGATCCTTTACCTTGCTGTAAAAGAACTAAAGCAATAATTGCAATTGCCAAAACTATACATATTATTTTTATAAAAATTATCATTGTGTGATTAGCCTACTATATATATTTACTATTTTTAAAAACTCTTTAGCATCCAAAGATGCTCCGCCTATTAATCCACCATCTATATTTTTTTCAGTGAAAAAATCTTCAGAATTACTCTCTTTAATGCTTCCACCATATAAAACCAATGGCACTTCATTATCCGAGGATTGTGATTGTACAACATCTTTTATAAATTCGTGAATTACATTGATATCTTTTGGTTTGGGCGTATTCCCTGTACCGATTGCCCATACTGGCTCATAAGCAACTGTAAAACCTTCTTTAATAGTTAAATTTAATATGGCCTCTTCAATCTGAGATTTAAGAATATCCATTGTATTTCCTTTTTCATTCTCCTCAAGAGTCTCTCCTATGCAGAGAATAGGTTGAAGATTTGCCTGATAAGCAGATTCTATCTTTTGTTTTAAAAGTACATTTTTTTCTTTGAAGAGAATTCTTCTTTCAGAATGACCTATAAGTGTAAAATCACAACCAGTATCTGCAGCCATCTCACCAGAAATAGAGCCTGTTCTTGGGCCTCCCTTTACATCTATATCTTGAATGCCTATCTTTACATCAGATGATTCTAATAACTCTTTTATCTGACCAATATGCAATGCAGACGGGGCAATGCCTATATTTGAGATAATTTCTTTAGGGCAATTCTCAATAAAAAATTTACACCATTTTAGGTTAGATATTAGATTTCCATTGGCTTTCCAATTAGCGATGATCATTTTATGACTTTGAGGTAATAATATTAATTAGGTCGTTTGCAAACTTCGTTGCAACACTCTCCTCTGGAGCTTCAATCATTACTCTTATTTTACTTTCTGTTCCAGATGCTCTTACCAAAACTCTGCCAACAGTAATATCAGACTCGATCTCTTTGATCATAGCTTTAAGATCCTTATCAT
>OJHN01000023.1_pt1 | contig 26776 bp, 2 predicted proteins | sample 1595281 | NCBI WGS metagenome assembly OJHN01 (sample SAMN05416701, study PRJEB24817) | seawater metagenome | isolation source: Sea water | place: Canada:Atlantic | collected 2013-07 | reverse complement strand
GTGCGATTGCGAGGAGGAGGGCGTCTCGATGGGGTCAGAGGGTAAGGTGTTATACGGCTCCGTCTTGGATGCAAGGCACACAACAAACTGGCTGTCGGTCACTGCGATGGCGATCTTGCAGGCCGGCCCGAACGCAGGGTGTTCTCTAGGGAGTGCACGGGGAGGTGATCGAAGAAGACAGAAGTTCTGGTGAATATCCTCAATGTTTCGGGCTCTGAGCGCCTTACTCTGCGCCTTGTAGAGGGCGTCGAGGAATAGGACGTCCTCGTAGGCGTATACAAAGAGGTGGTACGGCAGCGGGTCGGGCTCGAACATCTTGGGCATGTGGACAAGCTTGCCTTTGAACTCCAAGTGAGCTGCAGCGCCGCCAACCCAAGCCTTGAGAACTACCGCGAGATTACGTGATGAGTTGTAATGCCGCCGTGTGATGAGGCTGTCCGCGATGGCCGTGTCGAACACGTTCTTGGTGGTGATGCCAAACTGATAGAAGAGCGCAGCAGTATCCCCTCGACAGTGATGGAACACCTTGATGTATCGGGGGTCTTCAAGGATTGCTTTCAGCGACTCAGGTCCTCCTTTGCGGATGAATGGGGTGTTCTTGTGTGAGTTGATCACGTAGATCTTGTCAACCTCAGTATCCCGTTGTGCCTTGATCGCAATCTGGATTAAAGAAACATGGCTGTGGGGTCCGCCGAGCTCACCTTCCAAGTCCACACCAACGATTGCGTGAGGGTGCAGGCGAAGAGTGGAGTGGAGAATGGCTGCGCAAGCTTCGATTTCCTCAGCTGATCTGCACATAGATGGTCCAAACTTTGACTCTCTTTGTCGTGGGATTGGAAGGTCAACTTCAATCCCTGCGAGTGCCATAGCGTGGGCGGAAGTGGCCTGACTGATCTTGTGTTCCTGTTTCTTCCCCTTATTTTTCGCCCCCCACGCAGTACGCAGGAGCCGAATGACCGAGCGCTGCTTCCGCGGCGCGTGCCACCTTTCCTTCCGGTCGCCGTGGCCGCTAGGCCGTGCCTTGCGGGAAAACTCCGATGTGAATTCAAAGTCGTCATCGTCATCTAACACCCGGTTGCCTCCTTTCCAAAGGGATATGGACTCCACGTGAACGTCGCGGGAGTTGGCTGAAGCCTCACGCGCTGTGGCCCCATCGGCGATAGCCACGACCACGTAGATGACTTCAGTGTGGCTGCCTAGAACCGGGTAGCTGATGAACGATCGGGCGTGGTCTCGGAGGGCTGGGAGAATAGGTGAGTCGTTGCCAAACTCCTTACGCACGTACGCCTGCGCAATGTCTCGGACGCTGCCCCTACCCGAATCCGCCAAGTGGAATGAGACCGCGGGCAGCGCTAGGTAGCCAGCTTGCCCTTCGACGACGAACTCTCCAGCAGAGTCGATCGCAAGGATGCTGATGCGCCCGTTATTAGCGTGGCAATTCTTAGTAGACGTCCGCGCGGAGGTGACCGCGCAGACGTCAGCACTCCCAGACTGTGGATCGCAACCGCCTTCCTTGGAGTCGGGGTAGGCAGTTTGAAGGCTCTGGACAAAGTCACCTTGGAGTGCGAAGCAGTGGCCTGGAGTGTTGCGTCTAGTGGAGAAGGGAACCGGATCAGAGATGAAGTTCCCAGATTTATCCCGGAGTCTGACGGTGCCATCGCAGACGACCCCGCTGGCCGTAGTCTGTTGGTCTCCATAGCAGATGCATGCCCTTCCTTGAGCTAGCGTATCATTGCCAAGGAGAATACCGTCATGGTGACGAAGGATAGCGATGTCGTCGTATTTCAGAGGCTGTCCTCCGAAGTCAAGTGTGATCTGGCCCCAGAACATGACGTTGTTGACCCCTCCGATTCCCGCGATGCTGCGGAGAGACGTCTTGAGTGGTACGTCGCGCTGGGTGACGCAGGATGGACGCATAAGCTTGAGCCACTGGAATGTTTTATATCCCATGAGCTCGGCGCCAGATCCCGTGTCATTGATGTTCATTTCAATGTTGACAGTCGTGACAAGAGATCCGTCCGAGTCGCGCACTCCGAGCTTGAGCAACCTAGCAGGTGTGCGCGCGCCGTTAGCAGTGGAGATGACAATCTCGGGGTGGATTAGGGCATCTGAGTTTGGGAGGCTGTTGCGGATACGCAGCTGAGACTCTGGTACCCCAGCGAACTCCGTGGGCGCTGAGATTTTGAAGCAGAACGCGAGAGGCCCTCCGGCAATGCAGAAGACTGGCGTGCCACAGGAGTTCTCAGGACTGGCAAGGTTAGCCTCGCGGTAGGCAACAGCAGCGGTCATAACGACAGCGTGTAGGTCAAGAGGCTCGTAGCAGTGTCGCTGTAGCGCCGAGTAGACGGCGGCCGCGACCGCTCGGGAGAGACAGTCGGGGACAACATGCTCCTTGCCCGGGACGTGGCTGATCTCGACCCCGTATTCTTGAATGCGAAGTGCCCAGTTCGCCACCCGGGAGCCATCGGGGTGCTGGCACGTCATCAACCATTTTAAGCTTTTGTGGTCGGTGCGTACGATCGTCTTGTAGCCTAGGATGTAGGGTCGCCACTCAACGACTGCTTCGACAAGGCCCATGCACTCCTGATCCCGAACAGGATATCCCCGTTCGGTCTGATCAAACCGCCGGGAGTAGAACGCCAGCGGGGCGTGCGACTCGGGGTCATCGGGATCGTCGCGTTGCGAGAGTGCGGCGCCGACGCCACCCACGGTCGCGGCGTCGACGTCGAGATAGAATGGCTTGCTGAAGTCAGGCCGTCGAAGGGCGGTGGCTGTGATGAGTGCATGCTTGAGGGCCGCGAATGCAGCCAGGAATCGACATGAGTGCACGATGTCGGAGAACTTCGCGTCCTTCTGTCGCAGGTTGTAGAACGGGTCGAGCATGTAGGAACAGTTTTCAATGAACCGTTGGTAAAACCCGATCATTCCCGCGAACCGAGCAGGGGCGGACGGGTCTGTTTGGAGCATCGAAATCTTCATGTCGTGGATTGGCTGCGTCTTCTTAGGTTCCGGTCGTGTACCGTAGGCGCCGACGAGAAACCCAAGGTAGCCGGTTTCCTTCTTGGCCAGGTGAATCTTGTCGCATCGGACAGTGAAGCCAGCAGCAATCAGCTTCTCAAAGACCTTGCCAACCGTGTCGATGTGATCCTTGAAATCTCCTGAGGTGGCGACAAGGATGTCGTCTAGGTACGGCGCGATGACGTCAGCTGGGAGCCCTTTGAGGGCAGCATCGACGAGGCGCATGAAAGCTGAGGGGCTGGATGTGAGGCCCATAGGCATGCGCGTGTAGCACATCTGACCCCAGGGGGTGCCGAAAGCAGTTTTGACCTTCGAGTCCTCCTCCAACTCGCACTGATGGAAGCCCATCAGGAGATCGATGGCTGTGAGGTACTTGGCTTTCCCGAGCTTGCTCAAGTTGTGCTGGACATTCGGGAGTGGGTAAACATCGCGCCGAGTGAGAGCGTTGAGCGCGCGTAAGTCGATGACCACCCGGCTTGTACCATCGGGCTTCCTGACAGCCATTGGAATGGCGTTGTAGGCGCTCACGCATGGCTCGATCAGCCGTTGCTTGAGCTGTTTGTCAATAAACTCCTTGAGGATAGCCCACTCCGCTGGTGAGCGATTGCGCATAGGAAAGGCGGGGGCCGCGTGTTCGCCACTGTCGATGGTGGGCGTGTCGATGCGCTGCTTGTAGCCGTGGGCCCATCCCAGGGTGGTGGCAAAAAGTCGGCGGCGCTGTGAGATCATGTGGCGGACATACTGTAGTTCATCCCGGGACATGTCCTCTGGAAGATGAATTCGTTCCATAATCTCGTCGGTGGTGAATTCCAACCCAGCGCCTGAGATTCGGGGGTCAATGATGAATCTCGCGACTTGAGTAAGGAGAGGGACGGTAACGGGTCGGTTGTGTGGGTTGACCCCCTTTATGGTAGTATACCCCGAACTGTCAACCTTGGAAAGGGATGGTGCGATTAGGATATCGAGGCTTTGGAGGCGTTCATCTTCGAGTGGAAGGATGAGCACTGTTTCGCCCGCCGTGCACGCCTTGGCGACCCGAACCTTGAACTCGAACTGACTCATGGCTGGGAACTGCCGTGTCTCGCACATGAAGGCGGTGGGAACCACCGGGTCATAAGGCCCTTGCTCCTGATCGAGCTCAGGTGAGTTAGGTTCCGGACGACCTTTGCTGTCTCCAGTGCTGCCATCGGGACCTAGGGGACCCGATGTGGTGCGGGACCCGGATGCGGAGGCAGTGGTGGCCTTGCGTATATCATCCTCCGATTTTCCAGCTTTTCGGAGCTCCCGTTGTAGCCGACGCCTTGCTTGTCGGCTGGAAATATCAAACTCCCAGCAACTAGTTAGCTTAGCGTCTTGAAAGGTTGTGGTCCCAGCCGCAACGGCCGCGGCAACTCGGGTTCGATAGTCATCGTCGATCGCGTCGTTGTTCTTTTGGACCCGCTTGCGCAGCTTTGCAAAGTGCTCCCGGCCGGCAATCTTGAGTGCTTCTGGGCTGGTAGCGAGTGCTTCGACGCTGTCAACGACGATTTGTGCATCATGGGGAAGGACGTGGAGGTTCCGCACTTGCTCCCATCGTCTGACGTAGAACCCTGAGGGAGGGGCGGGATTTGCGTCGTCGAGACCACGGAGCCAGTCAGGGTGCTCGCAGTCGACGATCTCGATCTCCTCAGCCTTCTGCCAACGCCGGCATTCGAAGTCAAAGGTGAAGCCGTGGGCGTCGAGTTGCGAGGCGAGCCATTGCGGTGGTCGCCGGGTGGCTCGATCCAGTCGAAATCCGGACCAGTCGTTCAGGCATGGGTCTATCTGAACGCGCCTTTGTCCCGACTGGTGATGGCTGGCGTGGGCGTCAGCGACGGGGCTAGGCGGCCGCACCGGGAGAGGGTGAGCACCGAAACGGTCATAGGTACAGGGCCCCCGCATGGAAACAGCGAACACGTTAGCTTGCTGGAGAACGGCCTCGTCCGACCCATGTTCGACCTGAATATTGTCGAGCCACGGGTCGTAGTCGGCGTCCTCGGCTTCTCCTTGACAGCCGGGGCCATATAGTGATTCTTGTAGCCGGCTGATCTCGTTGATCCTAGCGGATTCGCAGTCGGGAAGCGTAGAGTCGGGACACGCGTGGTGCCTATCGGCAGATGAGGATCCGATAGCAGAAGCAGTGAAACTGCGTGGTCGTTTCAGGTCCTCGTCGAAGTGGTGAACTATGGAGTCTGCATATGAAGTAGATGCAGACGTGCCTTCGAGCGAAGCTGAGCTAGCTGACGTCAAGGGTGACTCCCGGCTGGCTCGAAGCGCTCGTAGGACATGCTGGATTGTCTCGGGGACCTCGTCACCAGACCCCGTCTCGAGAGCCCCGCCACAACAGGACTCCTGTGATCCGCGCTGAAGGTCAGGGAGCTCGGAATCGAGATGTGCGTGAAGACCTGTGTTGATGGCCAGGAACTCAGGGTCACCTTGAACGGACGCTGCTGCCGCCTTGTGGGCTGCGCGGAGTGCGGTCCTGACCGCACCGGTTTTGGCCTCAAGCTGAGTTAAGTGGTCTCGCGCGGAGTTGACGACGACGACCGAAAGCGCAGGGTTGTCAGCCTGGAACTTCCTGGCTTGGGCGGTGATCGTGGTCCAGACCTTGTCGTCAAAGTGACTGCGCCACGACGGTAAGACAACGGTGTTGACGCCTGGGGAGGTAGCCAGTTGGATCGATAGGCTTTTGAACGCCGCTGTGACAGCGGAAGCTGAGACGTCGAGCTGCCCGTTGGGGCTGCTCGCGCCGGGTGTGTTGAAGTGCCCAATACAGAGCTGAGCAATCCAAACGTCAGCCGCCCGGGTGATAGTAGCTGTGCCGGCACAGGCCTCGCTAGCTAACTCACGGGTCCCCTTGAACTGCTGGTGTAGCTGCCTGGTCAGTTTGGGATGTCGAACACGGGCTCCTCGGGCACAGTTGAGCTGGCTGCCGATGAATCCGATAAGAACGTGAGATTCGTGTCGGAAATCAGCGTCCATGATGCCGTCAGGCTTGACGGTGAAGGTGACGGTGCTCTCGCAGTGCTCGGTTGGTGTGGTGAGCCCAACCGGTCCCCTTTCCTGGTCCGCAGCTGCAGCGGCGGCTGTCGGCATGGGAGGAGTGGCTTGCGGTTCGGTTGGTGTGGTGAGATCAACCGGTACGTGGAGTTGCTCGGTGGGCTCGGGGTCGTGCTGACCGTTAGCTGTGGGATCTGGCACAACCACCGAGCCGGCGTGGCCATCGTAGCTTTCGTCGTCCCAAGCTATAGGCAGCAGGCTGAGTGCTTCGAGCGCTCCGGAGATCGCCGATGGTTTCTCGATTGGTGTGGTGAGACTCGCCTCTGGTTCCGGACAGCCCGCGTCGAGGGCTGCACAGCTCTCGTCTGGGTTCGAGGTGGTTTCTACCCTGGTGGTTTCAGCTGAGCGTTGATGGAGTGCGGGGAGCGTGCTAGCCGTCGCCACCAGAGCAGCGGTCGATGCAGCTGACAGTAGGCCACTGATGGTTTCTGAAAGTTTGCGAAAGGTGGGAAACTTGCTAAGGTCGGCGACGACTTTAGCGGCCGACCACCACTGCAGGTTGGCTGCTGAAAGCTCGCGTGATCCGTTGCGCGTGAGGGTGGGGCGAACGCCGGCCGCACTGACGGGGACCTTAACCATCCAGAGCGTGAGATGGTGGTCGAGCCTCTTGGAGCGTTGATGGAATTGAATAGCAGTGTGGCCGTTGGGTGAGGCCTTGAAGGCGTGTTCAGATGCATCAGCCCACGGAGCGGGGAGATTGACCTCCTCCGCGAGTTCACGTCGAGCGCATAGGTCGGGTCGGCCGTCTTCGCCTGGATCCAGGGCCCCACCGAACGTATCGAACTGAGGGTATTCGCTGGACGAGTCCCTGCGGTATGAGACGTATAACTGTTGCTCGCCGGTCTGGGGATCGAGGCGAAGGAACCAGACCTTGGAGGCTTCGGTGGTTTTAGCAGCTGGGCTGGCGTGGGTCGTCTCCAGGGCACCGCTTGGTGTGGTGAGACTTGGACCCGCTGAATCAGGATCGGGGTCGAGGCCGGGGGCTGAAAAGGCATCCACGACAGTGTAGACGCGGCTGCGTTCCCGACCAGCGGGCTGCCGTTCGGAGACGCGGAGCTCGGCTTCAGCGCGGAGATCGTCGGCTTTTCCGTCGACTTCATCTCCGAAGGTCGGGGTAACCTCGTCGTGGGTTGCTTTGCCAATCGCTCTTGCCATTTCTCGTTGGGCCCTGAACTGAGGGCCGGACCCGACGTAGGAAGCTTTACCAGGAAAGACTGCGTTAGCGGGAACAGGCTTAAGTTCCCAGCACACGACGGCCGCGACGTGTGGTTCTGCGCCGAGTTCCTTTAGTCTGCGCTCTCGATCGTCCTTACGACAGTAGGTCGAGCTGTAGGTCTCAAAGACTTCCTCAGCTTGGCGGGCTGTGAGGGCAGGAACCCCAGGTAGGAGGTTGTCTCGATAAACCTCAAGCGCATTGCCGAACGTAGCCATAAGGGATCGCTTCCCGACGCAGAACCAAGCCGAGGCTGACCCGTTGATAGAGACGAACCTGAGAAGCCAACCTTCTCGGATGACGGAGTGGAATGAGTTGATCAACCGGGCCTCAACAGTCACTTGGCCGCCGACCAGGGCCTTGAATCGGTGAGCGCTGGTATGGAGGTGGGTCCAGAACCTGCCGGACAAGTTCTCACCGGGTGTGGACGCGAACTTGACCTCTGCGCTGAGAAGACGACTATGGATTCTGGCCAGGTAAGCTTCTTCCACGTCTCGGGCCCTGAGAGCGAGCACTGAGGTCAGCTCTTCATTTGACATGTCTCGGCTAACTACGCCAGCGTGCTCGGCTTGTTGCTTGAGGAGACGAATGTCTTGTCCGGCTTTGGCCTTGGCCACTAATTCGGCCCAGACTTGAGAGGCTCGCTCCTCCTCGGAGATAACCTCGTCCGTGTCCTCAACAACCGCGACGATGGTGGGGTCTTCGGGTGAGTCAGTGGGAATGACCGCGTCGATGTATGATTTAAGGTTTGACGAGAATTCCAGGCTGCACATAGAGTAGCTGTCAAGGAGTTGGTCGGTGGTCACGAGGCAGCAGGTGTCCAAGGGGAAAGGGGCTGCTCGAAATGTGATGACCTTGGGCTCCACTGCGTTGAACTCCTTGAATTGTTCGGAGCGTTCGTCCAGGACATGACCCTCGCCCGGTGGCTCGGGGAGTGGGGCGCAGCTGGTTTCGCCTTTCTCCGTGTGCCTCGGTAAGTGTAAGCAGCGCACAAGATGTGTGCCCGAGACCCCAGTGATAAGCTCGCGGAAGCCGGGCCAGCCACCCTTCCCAGTCTTGCCACTCTTCCTGTCGTTGGCGCCGATGAGCCCGGAGTTGTCAGCGATTTCTTCTGGGCTGAGGGTTAGGTGCACCAGATGAAGTCTGACCATTATGCCAGGCACCGAGATCGAGCGTTTCTGTCCTGTGCTGTCTGTGGACGGGATGAGCCGCTCGATCTCATGAGTCCCTGCCTCGATAGCAGCTGGAAGTTTGTGCTTGATGAGTAGGGCGAGCTTCCGGTTGCCAACCCAAGGGTCCAGTGAATCCATGAGGGCCTGTGTAATCAGTGCTGTCGATTGAAGCGTGGCTTTGCTGACGTACCCGCCTGGAAGGTGGACTCTTGCTTGGCCTCGCGGGACTGCAAGGATACCTCCATTTGCAGAAATGCAGATGGCGAGGGCCGTCCGGGGTACTGGTTTAGCTGCCCTGATGACAGGAGCAGTAGTCTGTTGTGGTGCGGCCTCCTTGGCCTCCTTAGCACCCTGAGGGCCGCAAACCTTGGCGCGGTCCTTCTCGTAATCAGCGATTCGAGTCGCCAGTGGTTTTGGTCTCAGCGAGGCGTTGATCTCCTCCTGGATCGGGTTTTCCCGCGGTAGCTCTACAGAGGCCAGACTGAACGCCTTGGCGATCTCGGTTTCAGCAGGTGATCGCTGGTTGACCACTGCCGGTCTTTGATCATTGCGTGCCTGGTCATGGAAAGGTCTCGCATAAACCTGTCCTGGACGCGTCCGTAGGGCGTCGTCGCCAGTGGAGTCGTCGTCAGCGCTTTGAATAACCAGGGGGCAATCGACTAGTCGTAACACGGCTGCCGTCGCCTCGTCCATGCTATCCTTGAATTTCGCTAGACTGACAAGCTTGAGAGCCGTAACCCCCTTTTCTTCCCCCCGCGGATCGGGCGGACCCCAACCAGAAGACCGATTGCCCCCCAGTCGCTTTTGAACGTCGTCTCCAGCGAAATCGAGCCGGAAGACGAGGGTACCGAAGCGCGCCCGTATGTCAGCGCCATGCGGTAGCAAGTCGCCGCAGAACCGAAGCGGTGTGTAAGGTGTGCGAAGCCCGGGGTAACGTGCGTTAAACGTTCGGGCCACCACCAGTTCAATAGACCTACCGTCCCGACAGTCGATGTCGACAGTGAGGAGTGACCCGTCATCGCGGACCAGAATGTCGCCACGCGACACCTCAGGAAGCACGACGACGGTGACGCGATGGATGGGGAGGGCCGCCAAGATTTCGTTTCGCATGTCGACGGGGCCTGTGATGATCCGATTGAACAGCTGGAGGCGCCAGTAGGCCAGCCGCGCATCAGCCCTCGTCGCGTCCATAGAGATGACTGGGATGCCAAACTGTAGATGGCAGTAGTGCATGACAGTCTGGACCCCTACGAATGCCGACATCGGGACTGGCACCGCGTTGGCGAGTTGCTGAGGAGTCGCGGGCATGTTAGGGTCGGCCTCGAGCAACTCAAAGACCTTGCCACGCGTGATGCCACGTCTCGATGAGAGAATACTGTAGACATTCCCAGCGCAACACGGAGAGATTGGAAGTGAGTCGCAGCTAAGCGGCTGCATCGGTCGGTTGGCTCCTTGGCATGTGACGCTGGCCAGATACCGCTCTCCCTGGGCGAGTGGATCATCAACAATCAGGGGCGCCTTTGAATGGTGTGTGATCGTATGGTAGTCGACAGTCTTCCCCCCGAAACATAGCGCCGAGATGCGAGTACACACAGCTCCCATCCTGTTATTGAACCCGGTGCCCCCTTGCACGTTCTCAGAGAAGAACGGGATGCCATGCTCTTCGTGATTTCGCATCCCGACGGCCGAAGAGTGGGCAAGCCCAGAAGCTTGCCTATCAGGCTGTTGTCCGTTGAAGCGGCCAATGGTGCTGCAAGCTTGGCAGTTAACCGCGTAGTTGATGCCCATAATCTTAGCGTGCTCGAACGGGTGTTCCGCTAAGGCCGCCGAAACGACATCGTCGACGAGGGCGTTCCGTCCAGACCCAAGGTAGCAGCTGACGGGGGCATCTGTCTGATAAGGGCTCTTGGCGAACCAGCGTACGGTTTTATCGGCGCCTAGGGAGTTGACGTCGATGATGACGCCAGCGATCCCTTCGCGTGCGCAGGCGTACGCGTTGGTGCCTGGCATCCCGCCTCCGAAAACCAGGACACCGTGAGGCTCGAGGACGCGGGCGATCTTGACGTATTTGGAATAGAACAGGATATGCTCTTGACCGACCGCTCGCTGGACTGCCCAGTCCCATGGAGTGGCCATGAGCCCTAGGGCTCCATAGGTGCCGTATCGACAGCGCATCTGTCGGACAGCGAAGAACTGGACACCTCGAGAATTCCGGAGCTGGTCTGGGTGAGGACATTCAGGCTGAGGGGTGGGTACGAACCAAATGCCTTGTATAGTTCGCACCGCAGCCATTAGGGAGAGGGAAGACAACCCGGGCGTGCCGGCCACGAGTTCTGTCCATGTACTTCGGGGTACGGCGACGACAGCTTTGTCCCATGTATCCGAGAAATAAAGTCTGGCTTGTTCAGGACCCGCTTTCTGCCAGACGAGGTGGAGTGCCTCGCTCAGGGGTTCACAGTCGATAGTAGCGTAGCTCGACTCTGGTGGGCTGGACCCCAAGCAGGTCCATCGCAGCCCGACAGTAGGTTTAGGCCACTGGCATCGGAGTATCGCCGTTGTGCCCCCGGGTCCCACGAGGGGACGCAGCTTCGGGCTTGGCGGTCGACGACCAGCGTCGTATCGTGCAGTACCTACAAGCTTGACGAGCGCGGGGCCGGTCTGTGCCGAGTCTCTGCCGGAGTTGAGGAGGGACCAATACGATTGGGTCTCGGGACCTGTGAGCCATCCCACAACTCGACCTCGCCACAACCAAGCGAGACGTCGAAGCCAAGCGTAGGTGCGCTGGAGAATCCGAATTCTGTTCGTGCTCTGGTCAAGGATAGAGAACCGCTCGACTACGCGCTGAGCCCCACCGACCTGACGTTGCTGAACGACCGAAGGGTTGGAAAGTGCAATCCGGCACCCCTTTGCCTTGTTGATAAACGCAGTGGCGGCTGCGGTAGCAGCTCCCGACAGACCCTCGTCCGTGTCTTCGAGTGAGGGGCTGAGTAGAACAGTCTCATAGCCGTCATCCTCGCAAGCTTCGTCGAGCAAGCAGTCCGGGGCTGCGATGTGGTCTGGCGCCCCAATGGCTGCGAAGACAGCAGCTCGAGGGCGTTCCAAGCTGTCGGAAGTAAGTCCACCCATCCGAAGGCGATGCTTCGTGTTGCCGAGCCATTCGGAGAGCGAAGCCCAAGCCACCATATCGCCTTGGGCCCCTTGCACTATGGAAGATGGCGGCCGGAGCTGAAGCAAATAACGGTCGGTCCCGGGGAGGTAGTCACGCCCTTCGGGGTGAGGTCGCTTGAGTTCTCGCCCCGCTGACGTCGTCGGTGGAGTAACACCCATCGTCTGCAAGCACACTCGGGTGGCCGCGAGCTGCGCGGCAAACACGGGCCTGCTCGATGAGAGTTGGGTGACGTCAAGCGGTTTGCTGACAGCAGGTTGGCCGCCATCTGTGCTCGAGAGCCGCAGGGTGTGGGCTGTGCGCGAGAGCCACCGATGAAGGTTGACAGCAAGTGGAGACTCGAGTAGCTCGAGTAGATCAGCGGGGCTGATCTTAGTCAGCTCGCCTGCGAGGCGATGAGCCCAGGAGGCCTGATGGACGAAGAGTTCCACGAGAGGAAGGACCGGGTGGCCAGGGACCCAGGCCAGTCGTTTCAAGAGCCTGCCCCCGTCATGATTGTCTTCACGCTGAAGTTTTGCCATAGTAGTTCCAGTCTGGAGGGAGGCGCTCGTAAGAGGTGGGCTAATCTGCAGCGGAAGCGCGGAAGCAGTCACGGCGCCTTCGAGTTGTCCTATCCTTGGGGTCGGATCGGAGGTGTCAGTAGACTGGATTCGATCGTCGTGGTGAGTTGTCGCTGTTAACGATGTGACTATGGCGTTGAGGCCACGACCACGCTCGTACAGTCGGTGGAGCAGCGGGCTCCCTTTTGACAATGTCTGGAAGTCGCCAATGACGACAAGGCCTCGCCGGGCCCTGGTGAGTGCGACATTAAGGCGATTTGGCTTTGCAGTGTGTCCCACGATGCCTCGCTCATTGGAGCGAACCAGCGAGAGGATGACGAACTCACTTTCCTGTCCTTGGGCGGAGTCAACTGATTGAGCTGAGACGTCACCCAGCCCTTCTGAAGCAAGTCGGGCGAGAAGGAGGGCGCGTTGCCCCCCGTACATCGTGATGACGCGGATGTCTGCAGCGTCGACCCCGTCTAGCCGCAGGAGTCGGATGGTGTCGACCACCTTGTCGACCTCAGAAGCGTTCTGATAGGTTCCCTGTAGTCCTGATGTTTCATGCCCAAGTCCTCGGACGTCAACAATAAGGAACGGGGTGTCCCTGTCAGCCCAAGGGAACTTGGTGTGTTTCGGAAGTCGCCGTCTGTCAGCCAAGCCCTCTGCGTTGGTGAGCTGGCCTTGATAGAACTCAGCCGAGGGGAACTCGGCGAGAGCTGGGTGCATCCGGTACTGACACTTGAGGAGTGTGGTCGGCAAGTGTCTGAGGTCAACTAGCCTGCTGAACATGGGCGTTCCGAGACCAGCTGCCTCAAGCGCTCGTGACTTGACAACGGGGCTGAGCTGGGCATCGTCTCCGACCAGGACGAACGTGTGCGCTCCGTTGACGATGGGGAGGATGCCGTCGGGTTCGACGGCCTGAGTTGCTTCGTCGGAAACGACATGGCGAAAGGGGGCTTGCGAGGATATGCGCTTGTCACAGGCCACTGAGTTGGTAATGACAATGACATGAGCCGCGTTGATGGCGGCTGACTCTGCTTCTACCTTGAGAGTCCGGTATCGGGCCTCGTCAGCTGGAAGCAGGCAGCCATGATCGACGAGCATTTTGGCAAGACCCGAGAACTCCCGTGATTTCGCGGCCAATTCCTGGACGTCGTCAAACGCGGACCGCCCTCGGTGGCCTTTGCCCTGACTCTTACCTTTGCCTTTGCCCTTGCCGTTGTTGATTGTGACGGAGGCAACTGAAGCGCGACGTCCTGAATCCCGCCCGCGGCGTCGTTGAGTAGGGGCTGTCACCTCCCTAGTGGAGTCGACTACGGCCGAGTAGCTGAGGCCACTGGACGCGGTCGCTGCCTGAATGCGCTGAGACACGATTACGTCCATATGGTGTTGCAGTGTGACTTCAAACGGGATGTCCCGGTTGCGTACCAACTGGGACTGGGCCACAAGTCGCAGCACCTTAATACCTGCCGCATGAAGTTTGATGGCGACAAGGTCGGCTGCATCGTTGCTGGCTGCACAGACGAGAACTCGGCCATCCTCTTGCTCGACTCGCATCCGGACAATGGGGACAATCACCTTGGTCTTCCCAGTTCCAGGTGGACCCTGGACGATTGAACACGGATGGTTTACGGCGTTCTGAAAGGCCACCCGCTGCTCGTCGTTGAGGCTGGCCACGTCAGGGGGCACCAACACGTAGTGGTTGCGCATGAACGGGAGGATAGAACAGTCGCTTCCGATGATGCCGTGATATACGTTGGCGGACATTGCGTACTCATCGAGGGCGAGTGAGACCAGGCCTGTCTGCATCCGGTCGAAGGACACGCTAGACGAGGCCAATTGAATCTGGAAGCCCGTCGTAGCCCGCCTAAGGTCGTCTACAAGAGGGTTGAGATCAATCCTTACAGAGATAGTGGTGCCTGTGAGCAGCCGAACGACCCCTGGCAGCTTTCCGATGGAAGCATAGTCGGGATGCGAGAATAGTATGGGTTCGCCAGCCTTGGCCTTGGATGCAAAGGTGGGATGTTGAAACGTGGCTATAGCTTCGCCAGTGATCTCTTCGTCCCATTGTACTGTGATACCCCTTTGGACTGAGGAATTAGAGTTCCGATCCTCGTAGACGGCGCACTCAGCTATTAGGGCGGCCCAGGTCTGACGATACGATATTCCATCCGCGAACTTGACTACGGTGGAGTTAGCGATAAAAGTGTGCGCCCGCCCCTCGGTGGACGAGCGGACAACCTCGAAGCTGTGAGCCGCCCTGGCAAACCAGTTGGCAACAGCCCCGTTGACGATGAACGGATGGAAGGGCTCGTCAAAGGGTGTCTTCAGAAGCCCGTTGCAACCTTGGCTAGTGCTGCACCTAAGGTAAGCAGCCTCGGTGACGACGTGGACGACCCCGTCTTTGATTGTGGCCCCGAGGGCGAATATGTTGGTGCTGTGCGTCTGTGTGCACTTCACCGTCAACTTCGCGAGTCTCGCTTGTGGGTGAATCCTGGCCTCGGTGTAACCGTTGTCAACCAGGTGTTCGACAATGCAGGATTTGTCCGCGTCCTGGTAGATTGAATTGCAATACCATCTCTGGGAGGTGGTGCATTGCATGAGGCTGGGGATGGAAGTAACTCCACACTTATAACATGCTACCCCTCTCGCTTTGATTTCGACCTCTTCGATTGCGGGGTGTTCGTCATCAACGGGAGGCAACTGTTCAGCCGCCTTTCCTCCGAGCTGACAACGGCCAGCCCAGTCACTCTTTGCTAGAATGTCAGTTGTTGGAGAGGCGTCGCGGACGGAGTCGAAGCCAGCCTTGAAGGCTATGAACTCGCGTCCTACTGGGCCGTTCCCTTCTCCAGTCACGACACTGACTTTGAGTAAGCCGGGCCCTGGCGCTGCACGATGTAGGGCTTTGGCGAGCGCGGTGCCGGCCAAGTCGGGTGGGATAAAGCGGGCGGTGAACCCAAGCGCGCTGACAACGAGTTCGCCCGTGTCCTGATGAGTCGTGGCCGTGAGAGCGGCCATCAAGCTCTTGACAAGATGACCCATGAGATCAGGGTCGGCGCGGGCTGCAGCAGTAGATGAGTATACGGCGCTGGTGATGGAGAAGATATCGACGTCCGAAGCGGCTACTGGCGCAAATTGTAAGAACGCTCCAGCCCGGTTGATCTCGACGCTTGGCACGACGAGGCAAGTACAAGTGGGGATGTAATCTCCGTTGCCTGACTGTTCGACATGCCAGCAGTGCACCTTGAGCCGGATCAGCAATGTGCTACGGTGGCAGAGCCGCTCCTCTGGCGTTTGAGCCCCCGCCAGGTAGCTTCTGCCTGGTGGTGTCGGGTCCGCTATGTTGAGAAGTGCTACTCGTCGTCCAGTGGCCGCCGCCTCATGTGCGGTGGAGATAGCATCTCCTTTGCTGAACACGACTTCGTTGGGGAACCCATTGCCTGTGGTTGCTGTGACGACTAGAGTCGCCCCAGCTCTCCTGTGGTGGCCTAGTAGATCATTGCTGGGCTGCCCCTGACCGTGAGCTACCCACGGAAGGGTGTCCTCCAATCCGAGATCGGTAAGAGATTCCTGGAGCGCCTGGAGGCGAGCTTCAGCAAGCGCCTCGGTACCCTCTCCGAGCTGGGACGACATCCTGTCGGCAGGCGCGCATCGGTCAGGGGTATCCTCCGGGGATTTAAGGATTCCGCGAGGTGTCCCTCGGTGTTCGAGTGTGGCTTGCTCCCCTGCGAATTGGCTTTCTTTTGCTTGCCCCTCCAACTGGGCGGGGGCTGCCATTCGCACACAAGGGTTAGCCCACCCGACTTTGAGGGTTTTTGTTGGGGAGCTGTCCAACGCCGACGGTTGAGAGTATCCCGAGCATTTTGGTCCCGGGTTGTTAATCGCCAGTTGCTGTGAAGAGCGGAAAACCTTGCCTTGAACTCGGGTCCGTGATAGTAAGGCTGATGGTGCCTGATAGGGGTCGTCGGCGCCTTTGTTCGCGTCGCACTGGCAGCAATTCTTGGTGATGTCCGCGTGCATCCGATAGCCGCAGCAAGCGAACTTCTGCCACTCATGTAGAGGCTCCATGCAGACATTACACTCATTGCTGATGTTGTCGGTGTCGTACTCAGGGTCTTCCTTGTAGTTATCCCGTCTTCGGTTGTTATCACGACTTGCGCCCCGTGCTTGCGCGCGGCTGTCTCTAGAACCCCCGCGTAGTCCAGTTCGCCGTTCTACGGGCGCTCCTACGATCACCAGCTCCGGGAGATTGGCGAACTCGTCCGCTTCCCTAAGATGGGCAAGATGATTCACCGCTTCGTCCACCAGTTCCCGCGGCTCGAGCTCTCGGCCCACGTGCAACCCATCTGATGCTGCCCGTTCAAACCGCCGGGAGTAGAACGCCAGCGGGGCGTGCGACTCGAGATCGTCGGGATCATCGCGTTGCGAGAGTGCGGCGCCGACGCCACCCACGGTCGCGGCGTCGACATCGAGATAGAATGTTTTGCTCTCTTCCGGGTCGTGCACAATGCCCGAGAGCTCGGAGGCTTGCCCGTCCGATTCTGATTGCCGAGGGAGACGGGATTCATCCCCGTCCTCTGTTGTTGATACCTGACTGTCTGAACTGACTTCCTCCAGAGTTTCCAGAGTGGAACTGCTATGGCGGGTCTTCGGCTGGGAGTTTGTTGGAGGATCTTCCGGATCTCCCCCCAATTTCCTCCCCCCGGGAGGGCAGCTGGAGTAGTCCCGTCCTTGGAGAGAGCGGCCCGGGCAGTGCCCCATGGAGTGACCACAGCCGACAGCACGCATGGCAGCATCGTACTTATCGCCGAAACCGATGTCAGCCTCAACCGCCTCGTCAAGCGCCCGAACATCCATATCCCCATCGACGGCAGCGGGGCTGTCGCCTGAATCGACCGAGGGATCAGAGCTCGCAGCTCGCTTGCGAGACGGCTTTCCCTGTCCGCTGCTAGGCGCCCAGTAGCTTTGCCTTTGGTCGGCAAGACTGGATTGTGAAGCCAACCGCGCAGATTCCGATGGACCGTCGGGAGCCCCCGACTCGGCAGAGGCGGAAGAAGGGGCTGGTTGGAGCATCAAGATATAGAACTCGAGTGCCCCGTCGCGAAGGGTGCTCTCACCGAACCTGGGGTTGTCGTAAACAATCGCGAGGGCCGAAGCTCGGCCAGACCTGGATGGGGACAGGGTGGCAAACCGCCATAGGTCAACCTCGAACACGGCAACTCGGACTCCCGGCGCAAGACCCGCCTGTGCGAACCCGGCACCGAGGCCGACAGCCTTCCATCCGTCAGGGCGCAGATATAGTAATGAACCGGGCGCACCCGCTGCAAGTCGGTTGGCCTCCGGTGCCGAGACCGAGGGCCAGCCTACAGGGCCCTGAGGGTGCTGGTCGGCGCCAACAGTAGCAACAGTGGGCTGGGTGAACTGCCGAAACCGTCGAAGATCGCGCACCACGTAGTTGCTAGCGACGTGAGCCGTGATGGGGGCTCGGTGTGGTTGAGCAGCCCAAGTAGCTTGCTGCATGCAGAGAGATCGAGTGGCGACAGCTTGGAGGTGAGAGACCTCAGGTCGCCCACAGTAGGCACCCGACGCAACGACCAAATCGAACTCGTCAGATGAGATCCCAGCCCGGCCGAGCTCGGACACCGCTGCCGTGCGGACCACTGCGTAAACGGGTACGCGTCTGCCCTCGGTCAGCTCGGTTGCGTCGAAAACGTTGAGCTTCGAGTAGTACGCAGCAGCCGGTCCAAGCATGTCGTCGTAGCACATGGACATCGCGGCCATGGCCTTAGCGAGGGCAGCGCGAGAGCGCAGCGCCTCGTCGTCATCCTGAACAATCAACTCGACGTAGAGTCCCGCGTTGAAGTAGCCTCTCACGGCTCCGGCGACTAGGGCCGCGGCCATGATGCCCGTGAACCCCACTAGAAGCAGGCGGAATTGACGCTTGTCCTGGCGTGCGGCCATCAGAATGATAGAGTCGATTAGCGATGCAGTCAGGCTGTCTTGTATGCGGCCGGTTGCAGGGTAGGGCGTCCTTTGAGCAGCATATGCCGTCGTGTTCGGCGGATCCCGTTGGATGATCGCCCGTGTGGTAGCGTACAGGTCAGGCACCTGAGCCTGCAGGGCCTCGACCACTGTGACCCAGGTAACGCGGCTTTCGCGTGGGGGTCTAGCAGCAAAAGCGGCGGAACCGAGTGACACCCGAAGCTCCGACAGACCCTCACAGTCATCGAAAGCGGTACTGATCGTCGCAGGCCCGTCGCGAACAGGGTAGCTCCAAATGATCTCTTCCCCTTCGGAGATGTTGCGCTTGGCAACCAAGACTGGGAAGTTCTGGAACACCGACAACGCGTCGAAGTCGATGCGAAACTCCTCCATTGTGGCGTTGATACACGGGTCATTAGCCATGGCCGAGTTGGTGGCAGCGGCTCTGAAACCAAGGGGGAGTGTGTGGTAGGCGCCCCCGTCGATAGCGATCCCGTGCTGCGAAACTCCAACTCGGTAGACATGGCTGCCATTGGGGGCGTGCGACACGGCGACACCACCATACCCCTCGAGGGGCGTTCCAGCCATGATGGGCCTAGCGGCGACCAGGCCGAAGGGCCCTCCTTCGTCGAGCGCTATCTCGCTGACGACGCAGCAGCCTCGGTGACGCATGAACTCCCGGAGCTTTGGATTCTTCGCGACAAGCTCATCGGACGGATTGCCCCGGAGCAGTCTAGTGTACTCCAGGGGGGCGATAGAAGCTTGGACGTCGGAGCTGCGTGCGGAGCCGCGCGTCACAGCCTTGAGGGTCGGGTCGGGGACGTTAGGTCCCGGCCTGAAGGAGGCTGACTGCAGGCTTCGCGAACCGCTGAACTCTTCGGCGGCAATGCTTGAATCCGTTACCCGACCGTTCGCCTCGTCCTTGTGCGCGATGGTCTCAGACTCTGCGAGTGACGCCGAAAGGGCTGCTTCCAGCTCGGCCTGCTCTTGCATATCTCCTGCGCTCAGCTGGCCGGAAGTCGGGCCTGCCCCGAGGAGAACTGAGTCAGCTTCCAAGTCGATGGCGTGGGCCAGGTCAGAGCCCGGGGTGGCCGACCCTGCTTCGGAGGGCGGAGATGACGAATCCGAGCTGCTTTCTGCGCCGAGGTCGTAAAGATCAGGCGACGGGAGAGAACAAGGAGGAGTGCGTGGGCTGCCAACGCGTGGCTCCGGAGTCGTGTCGGACTCGTCTGGGCACCTGAAGATAGAGTGCGGCACCCAAGGACCTTGGTTCCGAGCCGTAACAGTCTTCGACCGAGGAGCGCACGGGCTAGAGGGGGTCAGCTCCTCAAGACGGCGTTTCATCTCATAGAAATCTTCGCTTCGGGCCTCGAAGCGGGTCCAGGCCGCCTCATCGGTCATGAAGTGCCGACGGTTGAACACCGCGAAGATAGCACGTTGCCTGGACTCGGGCAGCGTCGAGAGGGGGCGGGCGCAACCCAGGGCGAGTTCCGAGGCTACCGCTGCGGCCTCCCTGTTGAAGACTGGCACCTTCTCACCCCGAGGGACGAGACAAACGATGAGGCGTGTGAGTTCATCGACGGAAGCGGCTCGTGTAATCGCTTCGGTGAAAGTGCCCTCAGTCGTATCGTAATGAACCAAGAGCTCCAACGCAAGGAGCCTTAGCGGCTCGATGGCCGAGTCGACGTGCGGGGCTCTTCTGGTTTGGTCGGCGTTATGGTGCCAGAGGGCCAGAATGTCCTCGACTCCGGACTCCAGTGCGAGCGCTGGGAGGGCCTGTCTAAATCCTTGCTCCAGCGCTTGCAGGACGGAGACAGCAACGGCGATCGGAAAGCGCCACCCCGGAGGTAGATCCCCGGCCGAGGCGTCGTGGAAGGGGTTCAATCTAGTCGACAGACAGCAAGACCTCAAGCCCACGGTGGAGTAGTCCCGCCGGCCAGAGTCCCGATAGCCGGCACGAGAAAGGACGTCTTTCTGGAGGGCAGCACCATCCGAACTGACCGCGCACCCATACAGGACAACGGCGGCGGCGGTGAGGTGATCTGAAAACCCTAGGAGCTGTAGAGAGTTGATAGAGGAGAGTGCCTCCACCTGGACGTTGTAAGCTCCCGGCTGATGTCCGCTAACGGGCAACCCTTGCGCCCCCACAGTGTACTCGGGTCCGTAGTCAAGGGTGAGCACGTCGTTGGGGTTGACGGTGACACCTTGCTTGATTGCGACAGCCATAACCTCGAAGGTGTACTCCGTCTCGCTGAGGTCGCTTGAGGAATCTCGCCTAATATCTGAGTCCGAGACGCGGATCTCAAAGCCGATAAACTCGCAGTTAGGATTCTGGCTGCCGTTGAGGAGAGACCACGCGTCGAAAGCGGGATGGCCGGATATGAGTAGGCACCCAGGGGAATCTGGTTGTTTGGGGAATGAGGCGACATATCCCTGCTCAGCGGAATCGAAGCGGGCGACTCCAGATTGGTGGGAACGACGACCGGTAACGATCCCAATCACCGCCCCACCTTGCAAGCTGACTGTTGCGATGGCTCCCCGCGAAACGGGCGGTTGGGCGCACGGGTTGACGTAGGCGCCAAGGCCTCTGTGGTGGAGCCTAGGGCTCCCTTGGCGCAGCAGCGCGTCGCAGTCGTCCGCTAGTTTATCCGCGAGCGCTGACGCGGCGGCAGGAGGGAATGCCGCCGACGCAGGTCGCTTGCCGTTAGAGCGGGTAACAGCCGCCGCCAACGGAGCTCGCAAGGTGTCGGTGGCCGAGCCTGAGACTGTGCCCCTAGGGGGGCGTGAGGGAGCCTCGGCCAATGGGGCGGTGCCGGGGGCCACGGCCGCGGCTGTTAGAGCCCTGGACGGCGTGGCGCCCGGCACCCCCAGACAGGCCGAGCCTGTGGTGCGAGACATAGTCTGAAGCCCAGTGTCGTTCGAAGGGTTGCCGATGTGCTTGTGGTTCTGCATGTCCAGAAGAGACTCGGCCGTTTCGGGGGTAACAACAGCCTCGACCCCACCCTCTGAGTGGGGACTGCGAGATGTTGGCATGCGGTTAGTAAGTTCGAGTTGGGCCGATTTGTTAGAATTGTTAGCGGCGGAGGTGGTGGAGCTATGGGAGGCTTGCGATCTCACTGGGATGCCACCAGTCGGGACGCCACCAGTCGGGACGCCACCAGGTGAGATGCCACCAGTCGAGATGCCACCAGTCGAGACGCCACCAGATGCTGACGGAGGAGGAGAGGCTCGGGCCAGGGGTGGCGCAGCGCGTGGCGCCGAGGGGGGTTCTGAGGGACTGACGTTGGCTGGGCTAGGGGCAACGTCAGGGCCTCCACGGGCAGCGAGAAGGCGGTTCCTCGCTTCTGGGATCAGTATGGTGGTAATATACTTCTTGCTGTAACCTGGGTAGTGCACCCTCCAAAGCTGGAGGCTGAAGTCGACTCGGAAGGTGGAGCCGAACCAGGTGAGGGAGAGCATTGCAGGGTCGATGATCGCAACCCCCGTCGGGGCTTTGGCCATGCGTTGCAATACCTTGTTGGCCTGCTCGAGCAGGCAGAAAAAGATGGGGAGCGTTGCAGCAGCTTTGTCGAGCTGCTGCGTGAACAAGATGTCAGTTAGTCGACGGGCTGGACGCTTTTCGTGGGCGTCAGCCAAAGATTCGTTAGATTGGAGTCGTGCGAGGATGAGGTGGATGGTCTCGATCTCGGAATCGAGCTGGCGCTGGCACCCGGGCTGGGAGTACAAGGAGTCGGGCTCATACAGGATGTGCGCCTCCTCGTTGTTCTCAGAGCCCTGCGGACGGCTAAGGCACAGGGCACCTAGGTCGGTTCTTAGTGGTATGGCTAAGAAACCTTCCAGGGTGCGCCTGACCATCGCCGATTCAGCGGATCACGCCACGTCGGCGTGTAGACGCTTGCTCTCCGCGGTGCGTCGCTGCGACTCCTCCGCGGTGACGGGGGTGACGATCCACTTGATCGCGTCGCGATCAGGCCCTTCGGGAGTGTTGTAGAACTTCCGCGTGAGCCAGAGCCAGTAACGGTAGCAGACATGCACCTCGTGGCAGAGGATCTCGTTGATGGTGAGCTTGCGGATCTGTGGAGGCGGGTCCATCCACTTGACGGCGTAGGGCATCATGCCGTTGTTCTTGGCCGCGTAGTCCGTGGTGTTCTGGTACTCAACGTTGTATTGCTGGGGGCATAGCGCTGCGCAGATAGGGCATTGGATGCCCCGACGTTGGTGCCAGACACCCATGTCGCCGGGGTTGACTCCATCGGGTACGAATCCGTGTTGTATGAGACGCGGGACGTCTGCGGCGCCACCGATGATGGCTCCATTAGGGCCGAAGCCGACGAGGCGCTCGCCTTTGCCCTTGCTGCCTTTACCCCCTTTTCGTCCCCCCTTACCATCGGGAGCCGCTGCGGCGACCTCCGCCTCGGCCGCAAGCGCGGCGGCTTTGGCAGCCTTCGCCGCTCTCGCGCCCTCTCGGCCGCCGTCGGCGGCGTAAGCGGCCCCGATCATGCTAGTGATGCACGCGACCTGCTCAGGGCTGCAGCTCGCCCCGCGAGGTGCCGGCCCCGGTTGGAAGGGTTCCTGCATGGCAGCGGCCTGGGCAGTGCTTGCCTCCCGTTCGTTGTGGCCATCGATGTTGAAGGTAGCACCGCGGGGTCGGTGTCGTGGCTCCGAGCGGATAGCGTCCTGACGGTCAGCGACGAAAATGAGCTGACGGCACGAGTAAGCGCCGGTCATGTGGGACCTCAGCCTCTCTGCCGTGAACGGTTCGTCGTGGTGGTGCTTCCGAAGAGCCTCGATAGCCATGTGCGCCGAGCTGTGAACCGTTGAAGCAGTCGCCGCGTTGTTCGCCACCCGCTCGACGAGTTCGAAAAACTTGTCAACCGCGCGCGCCGACTGCCCTGCCCTGCCGGGCCAGAGACTCATCGAGACATTCTCGATTGATTGGAACAGTGTCTCCATCGTCGCGAGCTTGGGGAAGCCGACGACATTCCAAGTCTGCTCCTTGCGCTCGAGGTAGATGGGGAAGAAGAGCTCGTCCAGGAGCTGGATGCCCGCCGCCAGCCTATCGAGCTGAGCTGAGGAGGTGGTGAGCTCGGCCAGGTCGACAGCCATCGTTCGGAAGTGCGTGACGTAGACGTGGTCCCGAATCATCGGGAGTTCAGCGAGGCCCGTGAAGAACGCGGTGTTGATCTCGAACATCGCCTTGTAGAGGCTGCTGAGCCTCGCAGCCGTGTGGGCGATGGTGCGCGTGAGCGTGTTCTGGATGTTCGGCCTGGCTTGCCCGAAGCGGAGGCCGTCGCCGGGAGAGAGATCCTGGAGCAAGACAACCGCATCTTTGGCAGACCTAGGTTTCCTCAAGTCCTCCTTTGAGCAGGGCCAACCCAGGCCGACTTGCGCGGCGTATGTAGCGGGGCCGAGTGCCAGTATGATATATTCCCTGGCATTGGCTGGAGCCTCGAGACTATAGAATTTAGGCACACCATGGCCGAGAAGTTCGAGTTTGACTTTCTCTTGCTGAGTTGGCATGTCGGGACTCGACGGCGGCGGTTGATCAGGAGGTGGTCTTGGCGGGCTCCCCTGGTCTGGTGCGTAGCCACTCCTGGAGCCTGGCGGCGACCCGTACCCTCGATCGTGGCCATACGGTTGGTCTGGGTAGTGGTCTCGACCAATGTAAGGTTGATTCGGCCCTCCAGCTGGGCCAGAGCCAGAGCCGCCTGAAGGAGGGCCTGATCCCGGGCCAACTGGAGTGCCGCGCGGCCGGCTAGTCGGCCCAGAGCCAGAGCCCCCAGCCGTCCCAGAGCCAGAGCCCCCAGAAGCGAAGGCCGGCGTTGCGCGCGGGTTGGCGGCGTAACCGTGATCAGTGGGAGTAGGATGGTGACCTGGCTCGAAGGGCTGTGACCACTGTGGCCTCAGCTGGCTGCTGCCTCCTTCACACGACCCGGGGAGGTGGATCGCGGGGTTGAGGTGTTCCATGGCAGCATCCTGTTCCCGTTGCTGCGCCTGGATCTCGTCCGTGGGGGCAGGGGAAGAGATAGCCGCATGTGCAGCGGACCGCTGGACGCCGCGCGTCGCCGAAGCGATTGTTGTTGCCGGTCCCTCGGATCCGTAGGAATCCTCGTGACCCCCCTTGACCTTGGAGGAGTAGACCTCACGGAGCCAATCGAGCAGACTATGGCCTTCTTGTGTAGAATGCAGGCTGACGGCCTTGGCGACGGCATCCTTGCTGCTAAAGTGAGGATATCGAACGAAGAGCTCGGCGGCGCCTTGAAGGCTTTCGAGGAGCCACTGATCCAAGGTCGTATCGACAGCCCTGCCGTCCCGGCTATTGTCGAACTCGACTACACAGTGCAGCGCCAGTTTGTGGAGTACCGTCGTGTTGATGCAAGCTTGTGACGCGCTGATAAGCCTGATCATCTCTTGTTGGCGGTTGGTGAGGGACGCCTCCGTTCTTGCCCGAGTCGAGACGTTGGCCAGCGAGAAGGCGTTGAGGGAGGTGAGAGTAGAGTCGATGTCTGGGACACGACTGACTTGGCCTCGTTGGATGAGGTCTGGGCCACCGACGTGGGACACAACAGGTGGTGTAGAGGTGTTCGGGGAGCCTTGGTAGCCGTGGGCCGCACGTTGCTGAGAATTTTGGCAGCCGTGGGCCGTACCAAATTCGAAGTCGTCGCTAGCTACCAAAGTTCGAATGTCGCTCGCGTTTGCGTGCGGCGTCTGGCGGCTCTCAGCTGCCGCCTTAGGAAGGTCGTCGGTAGTAGCCCGTCGGTGCTCGTCGACTGAGGCCGAGCACGAGGGTGTGAAGGAGAGGAGCTGCTGAGTCCGATCTCCTCGGGGTTGGTACTGCGGCCGCGGGATAGTCGGTGCGACCTTGGCGGCGGTACCGTCGGCGGCGCCGGTTGGCGCCTTGTTGGAGCGGTTGTTGCCCTCAGCGTCACCGTTGATGATCACGATAGGCGAGTGGGGGCGACCAGGCCTACCTGTAGATGAGGGGGGCCTGCGAAGGCCCTCCAGATGGTCATGAAGACCTGAAGATGTATAGTTGCCCTCGAGGTCGTTCTGGCCAGCCGATGCGCTCGCGCAACGTGCGCGCTGTGCGTCGCCATGCTGATCCTGGCGTCCAAGGGGACCGTCTGCAGGTGGTAGATGCCCGTGCTCCGAAGCTCCGTCAGCCAAAGTGTCGGAGGAGGTAGGCAGCCGGCGAATAACCCTAAATGCCGGGTTGATAGAGGCTGCAAGCCGCTCTGTCATTGACTCCCCCCGCATGTGTTCGGTTTCGGAGTCCGCATAAGCAATGTAGGGCGCGTCTGGCTCTGGCGTATGCAGGAAGACAAGTGCAGCGTCAGCTCCAGCTTGCTGGCTGAGAGGCTGAAGCATGCCGACCTGAGCCCAAGAGAGTTGAAGTGCGTCGTCGTTCTCGTATTCGCAGAAGAGCGTGACGAGCTCGTGCTGCTCGTACGCTGTGCAGCTTCGAGTGAAGATGTAGTGGAGGCAGCGAATCAGGAGTGCGTCTGATATCTTGCACTGCTCCGTGGTCGAGATGGTGGCGGCTGTCTTGGCGACCAGTTCAAGAGCGCGCTCGTCACCCTCCAGTTGGAGGCGTGCGGCGATGGCTTTGAACTCGGTCACCTTGGCAGCCCAGTATGAAGGAGTCGTCTGACTCTGCCGTCCTGAGGATGTCCCATGAAAGGGACCAGCGTGGGTGTCAGGGGCGTGACCGGAAGTGGTCGACGCGGGAGTTGTTGTGAGAGAGCGCTGTGGTACAGCGTCCCTAATGGGTTCCATTGTGGTGCGTAACTCTGGTAGATTATCAAGCTCAAGCGGACCGCTGGAAGGGGGAGGCCCCATCCACAGCGATACACTCCTAGACGACGTGCGCTAATAGACACTATAACGGATCCTCAGAAAAGGATAGACAATTGAGGAGATCGCGCCTCGTATTGTATCACCCAAACCGAAATGGATAAGCTCCGAGTAAACGGGATTCGAATCAAAAGTGCGGGATCCGTAGTCCAGAATGACAAACGGGACATGAGTCCGATGGGGGGGGGTCGGAAGTCTGCCAGGGGATTGGCCGCTGAGGGTCACGTCCCTCACATTGGTGTGGTGTATGATGGGTTAGATTGCAAGCGCAGCGCTGGGGCTGACTAAGATGACTTTGAGAGGTACGGCAAGTTGAGGACAATGAACACAATCGAATTTAACTGTTGACTGCAAGGGGGCTCCCCGGAAGTGAATCCTACCAACAGGGCTGGTTAACGGACTCCGGATCATGATAGCGGTCGCAAGTCAAATGTGATGTAGTCAAAGCCAGCAGACTCTGGCTAGAACAGGGGCAGTCGGGGTTTACCAGATCCGACGACTCCAAAGTCGTAGTTGGGGTACAACTCGTATGGTAGATTGAATTCTTTCTGACAGCACGCGTCCGCGCGTCCGAAAGATGTTGATGAACTGATGGCGACGCCTATAGCATATAGGCGACGAACTTGTGAAGACGCCCATAGCATGTGGACGACGAGCTTGTGAAGACGCTCACCTTCAGTGGTGAACGACGGTGATGACGACGCCCATAGCATGTGAACGACGAACTTGTGAAGACGCTCACCTTCTGTGG
>OJHN01000013.1_pt1 | contig 36528 bp, 32 predicted proteins | sample 1595281 | NCBI WGS metagenome assembly OJHN01 (sample SAMN05416701, study PRJEB24817) | seawater metagenome | isolation source: Sea water | place: Canada:Atlantic | collected 2013-07 | reverse complement strand
GGCTCGGAGATGTGTATAAGAGACAGTACCTATACTCTACCTATTTTTTATGTATTATTAAATACACTATTAAAGAATTCTATGTTCGATTATAGTGTACATAAAAAAATATCAATGATCACCCTCAAACAAATACATTACGCGCTAACAGTTGAAAAAGAACTGCATTTTAAAAAAGCTGCTAATGCTTGTTATGTATCTCCATCAACTCTGAGTAATGCAATTTCTGAGATGGAATCTCAATTGGGCATTCAAATATTTGAACGTACTAATAAAAAAGTAATAGTTACTAGTTTAGGTAGGGAAGTATTAAAAAAAGCTAGGGCTATAAAAATAAGCATGAGTGACATTAATCAACTTGGTGAAAGTCAAAAAAATCCGCTAACAATGCCAATCACTCTTGGTATTATTCCTACTGTTGGGCCTTACTTTATCCCTCTAGTTCTGCCCTCTATAAGAAAAAAATTTCCAGAGCTAAAGCTAAAAATTATTGAAGCTCAATCGAGCACTCTTACTGATAAGGTAAATAATGGTGAGATTGATATGGCTATTCTAGCTATGCCCTACAAACTTGACGGACTTCTATCCTTTAAATTTTGGGAGGAAGATTTTTATTACATTAGTCATAAGGAAAATTTAGGGTCAGAAATAATAAAAATAAAAGCAAAGGAGATAGACCTATCTAACTTAATGCTTTTGGATGATGGTCATTGTCTAAAGAGTCATGTTTTAGCTGCATGTAAAATGGATGCTGATAAGCAATACTCAATGGAGGCATCTAGTCTTTCAACACTGACACAACTGGTAGCTGGAAATATGGGTTCAACTTTAGTGCCGCATATGGCTATTAAGCAATTAGTGAGTTCAAATTCCTTGATCAAGAAAGCTCACCTTGATGAGCCAGGGCCCCATAGGGAACTAGCAATAGTTATAAGGCCGTCATATACAGGATTTAAAAATGTTCAAATATTAATAGATATTTTTTCCTCATCTCTTAAGGCAAATACTAAGGGCTTCTAAAAGAAATAAACTGGTTGAGCTGAAGGCCCGAGGTTGAAGCCAATTAGCCGCCTTCAAACTCCTCCTACAAAAATTGTTTCCGTAGCTTGTTCTTGTTTTGGTTATTTGGAATGAAGTCTAGATGTAATATGATTAAAAGCCTCATCCACATCGCTGGTAACAAAAAATAGATCTAAGTCTTTTCTGTCTATTGTCCCAAATTCAACTAAGGTTTCAAAATTAATTAACTTACTCCAGAACTCTTTTCCAAAAAGAACTATGGGTAGATTTTTTGTAATTTTTTTAGTCTGAATGAGTGTAAGAATTTCAAAAAACTCGTCCATGGTTCCAAAGCCTCCGGGCATAATCACCAAGGCTTTTGCTGGATAGGTAAACCAAAATTTTCTTGTAAAAAAATAATGAAATTCAAAATCTAACTCTGGAGTCACATATGGATTTGGAATATTTTCAAAGGGTAGAGAAATTCTAAGTGCCATACTTTTACCTCCAGCATCACTTGCTCCTCTGTTGGCTGCAATCATGATACCAGGGCCTCCGCCTGAACAAACAACATATTTTTGATACTGACCTTCTAAATCAAGGGACCATTCTGTCAATTTTTTTGAGAGCTCTCTTGTGGCATCATAGTACTCAGCTAATTTGGTATTTTTACTGAGTCTTTCTTCTCCACTTAGATCTTCAGGAGATGGCGCTCTTGCTGATCCAAAAATTACTATGGTATCTTTGACCTTTTGTTCTTCAAGTTGTAATTTTGGATAAAGATATTCAGATAAAATTCTTAGAGGGCGGGCATCCTTGCTGGTCAAAAAATCTAAATTTTTATAAGCTTTTTCTATTACTGGAGTTTTAGTATCTTTAGGTTTTGTCATATATTTACTATAACAAACTTATCTTACTGTAAGGATTATAGATTTGATAAGTGGTGGAGCTACGCGGGATCGAACCGCGGACCCCCTGCTTGCAAAGCAGGTGCTCTCCCAGCTGAGCTATAGCCCCATTTTTGAATCGTAATTGTACTTTATTATAATTAAATTTGCATATATCTTATAAGAAATTTAAGAATTTTATTCCAAAAAAAAGGTGAGTATTAATACTCACCTTTTTAGGTTCTAAATTAAATTAGAATTCGTATGAGAAGCCAACTTTCATTGTTGCTGGTTTTTGAGATCTTGCACCATCTTTGGGAGCTCTTGCAACAATATCTTCACTATCTAGAACATTTTCCATAATCATATAAACATCCATATTTGTATTTAGTGATTTTCTTAAACTTAAATCTAAGAAGTTATGAGCATCGATTGTTTGATAAGTACCACATGCCGCAGTTGAGCATGAACTTCCATTACTAACAAATCTAGCACTTCCATTTAATCCTGACTCAGTTACAAAACCAACAATTAAAGCCATTGATGAGCTAGGTATATAAGGCACGTCGTCTCCAGCTGCAACAGTTCCCCAATAGTCACCATTGTCAAAACTAGTTCCAAATGTAGCATCTGTGGATGTGTAAGTTAGTCCTACTGGGTAAGATACTCCCTCTCCTTCAAACATCCATGAGCCAGTAATCTCCAGGCCTGAGACATCTACAGCACCACCATCAAATATATCACCAGCATCACAATCGCCACCAGATGAGTTTTTACATTCACCCTTAAGACTTGCGTAATCACTAGAGAAATACATAACTTCTAGATTAGTGGTTCCTTTAGAGTACCTAACACCAGCTTCGGTATTGTCTGCTTCTTCAGCGTCTCCACCAAATATCGGGGACATACCTTCATGGAAACCTAATACAAGCTTTACGTTTTCGTTAACATCGTAAGTTGCACCGAAGCCAGTGGTAGAATATTCTCCAGTTTTTGCTTTTGGATACCCTGAAGCAAGAACAGTTCTTGTCGGAACACCGTCATCCCATCTATTTTCTACTTGATCATACTCCTCAGATCTATGTCCAACAGTAACTGCTAAATCACCCATGGTAATAGTATCTTCAATATAGAATGAAGTAGCCTCTGAAACTCTTAGTCTATTATTAGATCCTGTGTAACCTGTAGAACATGAAGTTAATGCAGAATTGGTTCCAGAAGATGATTGATCAAAGCATTCATAGCTTTGTAATCTGCTTTCTGAATCTTCCATATCTCTATATCCAAAAGTAATTGCATGGTTAGCAATATCAGTTGAGACTTTAAACTGAATACCTTCGTTTGTGTAGAATCTATTGTTATGCTTTAACTTAACTTGCACAGCTAATGTGCCATCAAGAATAGCTTGAGCGTTTGCATCTCCTCCGTTAGCAGCAGAAATAACACTATTAATACCATCACTAACACCGTGTTCTTTTAAATTATTAGCCTTATCTACTTTAAACCAGTCTCTGTGGTAATCATTACTCCATGATGAAGCAACAACTTGAAACATATCAAAATCACCAACATAAGTAAGTGATGTTTGCTCTCCATCATTATTCATAGCGTCATATTGAGTCATACCATATCTTTCTCTTGGATTAGACATAAAGCTTGATTGAGAAAGGCCAACATAAGATTGATCAGAAACTTCATCAAGTTCTGTATATTTGAAAGTCAAAGAATGAATACCTGACTCATATCTTGCTTTAAGCATGAGATCAGATTTATCGAAACCAGTATTTCCACCTACATTAGCAATTCTGTCGAATCCATTACTTGAATGCTCATGAACTTCCACTAGAGCTCCTAGATTTCCTTGAGATCCTCCATAGTATGCATGCGTTCTAGTCATTCCGTTTTGTCCAAACTCTTGAACAAGCTTTCCTGAATTCACTTCTGGAATTGGCGTACTGATTAAGTTGATGGCTCCACCAATAGTGCTTGGACCTTGGCTAATTGCAGATGGCCCTTTTAGAACCTCTACTGAATTAATCCTTCCTGTTGTTGGAAAGTAGTAGGCTGAAGATGAGGTATATGGAGCTGGAGCTACAAGAATGCCGTCTTCCATGATTGTTACTTTTGCAGATCTATCTATTGATGTTCCTCTAATAGAGATGTTTGGTCTTAAGCCATATCCATCTTCAGTTCTAAAGTAAACTCCTGGAACTGCTGATAATATTTTATGAATATCAGTATCCATTGCCTTTTGAAGATCTTCATTATTTATAACCGCACCGGAGCCTGGAAGTTTTTTTACATCTTCTTTAGTTCCAATAATAGTTACAGACTCAACGGTCTGCTCATCGTTAGCTTGTATAGATGAGCTAACTGATAAAATAGTTAAAACAAATAATATAAATAATATTGATTTTGTTTCGAGTGTGTCATGAATTGTTGTTTTCATATTTTGCCTTGTGTAATTTAATCTTTAAATGAGAATCATTCTCATCTGTACGCGTGAATGATAATGATTCTCATTTACAAATGCAAGAGAATTATAGAAAATTAATAAATAATTTTATTAATAAGAATTTGAAGAAATTTAGAAGAAATCTAAATTATTTATTTCCTCTAATCGCAAAGAATAAACCAAGAACTAATAGAAACATTTGCTCGCTAGTTACAAATTTAGTACTAAGAGTAGTAAACCATTCAGAATGAGCTAAATATAAAGCACAAGTCATTATTATTACGACTAGGACTCCTGATAGCCTTGTAAGTAAGTTCCCCCAATTAACAGAGAAAATTCCCACTACCCCGCCTAGTATTATTCCAATACCAGCAGCCATTTCTCCCAAAATAACCATATTGACCAAGAGTTCTGGCATAGGCAAAAACTCACTCTCAAACCAAGTCACCATTCTATGCTGTTCAACCATCATGAATGGAGCTGGAAGTTTTCCGTATCCGTGAAAAAAGAAAGCAACTCCTAGGGCAATTCTAGGCAACCAAAGTGCTAAGCTCATTAGCGGTTGTGTCATTACATCTAACTTATTATTTAATTTTTTCATTTTTAAAAACTCCTTATGATTCTAAAATTATATCTTTGTCTTCACAAAGAGCAAACCCCTCAATACCTATAAAACTTTTAAGCTCATCTTGTCCGATGTGAATGTAAGTATATATTTTTCCAGTATCAGAAACCTTCTCTTCATCTACACAGCCCATTCTAAATAGTTTAGCTCTTATATTGCCAAGGGATGGTTCTAGTGAAATCCAACCTCTATATATGCCATTAAAAAGCTCGGTGTTTATCATTTCTCTTAGATCTTCTATGCCTTTATTTTTTTCAGCTGAAATCCAAACTTCTTTTTCTTCCTCTTTTTTTACCTGATGGGATATTCCCTTTAAATCGCATTTATTATTAATCCTAATTTGAGGGATGGATTCGAGATTAAGTTCCTCTAAAATTTTATTAACTTCAGCTTCTTTTTGTCTATGATCTATGTCAGATATATCAACAACATGGAGAAGTAAATCAGCTGACTGTAATTCATCAAGCGTAGCCTTAAATGACTCTATAAGTTGTGTTGGAAGGTCTGAAATAAACCCAACTGTATCTGAGAATAATATCGGGCCTAATTCAGGGTCTATATTTTTTCTTGTTACTGAATCCAAGGTAGCAAAAAGCTTGTCTTCTGCTAGCTGCTTACTATTTGTTAAACGATTGAAGAGCGTTGTTTTTCCGGCATTGGTATAACCAACTAAGGCCACTAACTTATTGCGACTTTTTTTTCTTGAATAGCTATTTAGCTGCTTTTGTTTGTGTGATTTATCTAAACGACTCTTAAGACGCTTTATTCTATGGCCAATAAGACGCCTATCTGTCTCTAGCTGTGTCTCTCCAGGACCTCTTAAGCCAATACCACCCTTTTGTCTTTCTAAATGGGTCCAGCCTCTTATTAGCCTTGTTGACAAATGATTAAGTTGAGCTAACTCAACTTGAAGTTTGCCTATATGGGTAGTAGCTCTTGAAGCAAATATATCAAGAATAAGTTCAGTCTTATCAATAACTCTAACTTTTAGCTGGAGTTCTAAATTTCTTGCTTGAGATGCCGATAATTGATGATTAACAATAACCAATTCTGCGCAAGATGTTTCTACTAGATGTTTTATTTCATCAAGCTTCCCTTTGCCAATAAAGTGACTAACGGAGGGAGCCTTTTGTTTGCTTATACTTTTTTCAACTATCTCTGCACCAGCAGATATTACAAGCTCATAAAACTCTTCATAGATGTTCTCAAGCTCATCACCAGTTCTTAAAGATTCGATATCTAAAAAAATAATTAGTGTTTTAGGGATCAGTTTTTTTTCAACAATCATATGAGTTTGATTATTGTAGAGTTTTTATAAAAATTTGTTACTATTAATTAGTATCATAAAAAATTTAAGGAAATATTTATGGATAAAGGCGAGAGAGCAAAAAAATCTTCGCTTGCTAGTTTGAAGAGAAAGACTGTAAAGGAAATTAAGAAAAAGAAACTTAATAAGATTTACAGAGAATTACGAAAAGCTCGATAAAAATAAAGTAACACTTTAAACTATGCGGCAAATCTACTTACTAAAGTACTAGGTACTATTTAACTAAAAATTATGAAAGATAAAAAAACAAATGTTATTGTAGAAAAAATAGATAAGTATATGCCTGTTGCTATAGTTATCTTGGCACTGCTTGTAGCATCGCTAGTTTAGATAAAACTTAGAACTTCTTTTTTTGAGGCTCGCAAGCTCCTGAGGCCTGAATCTCAACTTTCGGATTCCTGTTTACAGATCCATCAATTTTATTAAGCCAGATATCACCGGATATTTTTCCTTTGCCTGTATACCAATTGAATGTATTGATCACTCTATATACGTCTACCGTGTAATCTGGGAATAAAGGATGAATATCTCCGGCCTCCATTGAATGTGTAACAGTAATACCGGTATCACTTTTATCTGAAGACCAAGATGCCTCTGGATTAATCCATACAGGTGATGGGTCTAGTGTGTGTGTTAAAGATTTAAAACTTTCCTTTTCACTGTCTACTGCCCAATATTGAACTGTATAAAGATTATCTTTATTCCAATCTTCTTCGGCGAAGCTGGTCTTGGCTCTTTGAAGGAGGAAAAGTGATTGTTGAGTTTGACGGGCTAAATTTTTAAAAAGCTCAATACCCTCAGATAAATAAGTCTTCTTAATGTCTTTATAGGTAATAGAGTAAGTGCCATTTAATTCACACAGGATTTTAGATGTTTCACTAAATGCAGGTACTGCTAAAAAAATTAAGAATAAAAAACGCATAAAAACTATAACTATTATTTGCTCCAACTATAAATGAATGATTGCCATCAATACACATAAAATGATAAATAAATGAAGTTTTTGATATATTTGTAATCGAAAAAAATATTGTTTAGGATGTGATGATGAGTGAAGAATACGAGCAATTTATGAAATCAGGGTCTGAAAGTGATTTAGAAACCCTAAATTTGCATACACCAGAAACTAGTGAGATTAGCTATGTCAAAATAGTTGATGTATCTATTCCTTTTTTAAGCATCCTACTTTTAGTTTTCAAATATACAATAGCTTTTTTTATAGTTAGCTTATTTATTTTTTTCGCTATATCAATGCTAACTCTTTTAGGCTTTGTAAGCATGGCTTCTATTTTTTAGAAAAAATTCTTCCCTCAACAATAGTACCTTTTACTTGGATATCCTTTATTTCTAATGGATCGACTTCTAACGGGCTATCAGATAAAACAGTAAAATTTGCATATTTTCCAACACTTATAGACCCATAATCCTCTTCAAGGTTAATAGTATAAGCTGCATTTAAGGTTACCCCCATTAATGCAGTAAGTGCTGAAATTCTTTGATTTGGACCTGCGACCTTGTTGGCATAATTCACTCGATTTACTGCAGCATGCATAAGCGCTAAAGGCGAAGCAGGTGCCATAGGCATGTCTGAATGAAGTGATAAAGGAATATTTGCTCTAGCAACATCTCCTAAACGAACCATTTCCTGCGACCTTTCGTAACCCACTCCTACTTTGCTATATAAGTCAGATAAAGCAGTTACATAATAAGGGTTGGCGCTAACTATAAGTCCCAATTGTTTAATTCTATCTATTTGATCAATAGCAGAGTAACCAAAATGAACAATAGTTGTTCTATGATCTTCTCTGGGATTTCTTAGATTATTTTTGTCTACAATATCTAAAATTCTATCTAGGCCTGCGTCTCCATTTTGATGAATATGAATTTGATAACCAGCATCCCAGTAAATTTTAAAAACATCTTCGAAGATCTTCTCTTCCATCAACCAAGTTCCTTTATGGCCGTCAATATATCCATCTCTTAAAACCATATTTTGAGAATACATAGCTCCATCGGTAAATAGTTTTATTTGATTAGGAAGATATTGAACTTTGCCACTACCCCATTCAATAAGATCTTCTGTCTTCTCCAGAAGTTCAGCGGCATCGAGATGCTCTAGCATATATAGAGCACTTGGAATAAATAATGATTTAAAAGGCGTGTCTATATCTCCCAAAACATAATTCTTAACATTCTGTATATCTTTGTTATACATAGCTCCGGGATTAGCAATTAAAGTAACGCCCTGCTCTTGAATATATTTTTCAGTTATTTCCAATCCGCTAATAAGTCTTTCTGGTGCGGCTAGATACTTCATAATTTTTGGCATCACCACAACCAGACCTCTTTCAGAAAAGTGCCCTTGCTCAATATTTGCTAATTTTTGTTCTTCTAAAGTTAAGTTTTTTAAATCTTCTTTTTTAATACCAAATAACTCGAGCGCTTTCGAATTCATAATAAATTCATGAAATGAACGATGAATAATTAAAATAGGTCTTTCTGAGGAAATATTATCCAAATCATCTTTAGTTAACTTTCCATGAAAATAATGATGGAAGCCCCAGCTAACTAGAGGAGTTTCTTTATCTTCCAAACTATCTTCTAGGGCTCTTATTCGTTTAATGTAGCCATCTCTATCGCGGACGCCGATACTGCTTTTACCTGGAAGGACCCAGTCATCTATGGCTACTATTTCAGAATTCATAGTAATAGCTGCTAATAATGGATGGATGTGGTGCTCAATAAAGCCAGGAATGATTACATCGTCTATAAATGAGTAATCTACATTAGCATTTGGAAATTGCTTTATTAAAGTTTCCTTTTGGCCTACTGCATGAATTCTAGAGCCTCTAACCATAACCGCATCAGAATGAACATTAGATGCATCCAATGTGATCAAAGTTTTCGGAATAATAATTCTATCAACTATATCTTCTGCTGAGGAAAAAATTGAAACTGTAAAAAATAAAATTATTAAGGATTTGAGCATTGTATATATGCTAACAGTTATTGATAAAATTGAATAATTGAAGATATTTAGTAAACGACTTAACATTGATAAATGTCAGATATAAATAAGCTTATTCAAGATCTAACTTTAAAAGAAAAAATATCTTTGATGAGTGGTTTTAATTCATGGTACACAAATAAAATTGATAGGCTTGGTATTCCAAGCATCAAAATGTCAGATGGTCCAAATGGAGTAAGGGGCGATGCTATGTCAGGGAAATCCTCCGCTTGTTTCCCATGCGCTATATCGATTGGCTCAACCTGGGATATGGATTTAATAAACCAGTTAGGGATTGCATTAGGAGAAGAGGCAAAGGTTAAGGATGTAGATGTTCTTCTTGGTCCTACTATTAATATTCATAGACATCCTCTTGGAGGAAGGCATTTTGAAAGCTTCTCGGAGGATCCTTTTCTCACAGGAAAAATTGCTATTGAGTATGTTCAGGGAGTTCAATCACAAGATGTTGCTGCATGTTTAAAGCATTTTATTGGCAATGACACTGAATATGAAAGGCATCTAGTTAGTTCAAATATTGATGAGAAAACTCTAAGGGAGATATATTTACTCCCCTTTGAGATGGGTATTAAAGAAGGTAATGCAAAAGTAGTAATGAGTGCATATAACAAATTAAATAATATTTACTGTAGCTCTCATAAAAATCTGCTCATTGATATTTTGAAAAATGAGTGGGAATTTGATGGCTATGTGGTGAGTGACTGGGGTGCAGCACTAGAAACTGAAGAGAACGCTAATGGTGGATTAGATCTTGAAATGCCTGGACCAGGTCATGTTTGGGGTGATAAATTATTTGCTGCTGTAAGTGAAGGTAAAGTTGAAGAAGGATTAATTAATGACAAGGTAAGAAGAATTTTAAAAATTGCTAGTTTCACAAAGAGATTTGAAAATCCAGATAACAAACCTGAAGAAAGTCATGATACAGAGAAGCATAGAAAACTTCTTAAAAAAGCTGCAGCAGGTGGAATGGTGTTGCTTAAAAATAATAATCTACTGCCCTTAAAATCAGATATTAAAAAACTTGCAATTATTGGTCCAAATGCCAAGGAAGCTCAGATAATTGGTGGAGGAAGTGCGAGCCTTAGACCTCATTATCAAGCTCATCCATTAGAAGCATTTCAAAATAAGCTAGGAAAGCAAATAAATATCAGTTATGCAAAAGGCTGTCATACCTATAAATATCTTCCAAAAGTAGATGAAAATCTTATGGACAATAAAGAAGGTTTTTTAGTTGAATATTTTGAAGGTTCTAACTTTGATGAAAATTTTACTCATGCAAGAGTATCTAGTAGGCAACAAATTCTGGGTATTTGAGGGGTTTGCTAAAGATGTCATTGCAAAATTAGAGAGGCCTGATATTTCTGTAAGATTCTCATGTGCATATACTCCAGATATTTCTGGTCAACATGAATTTGAAATATTTGGTATTGGTAAAGCGCGCCTTTTAATTGATGGTGAGGAGCTTATTGATAACTGGACAGAAACCTCTCCTGGAGAGGCATTCTTTTCATTTAGTTCGAATTCAAAAAAAGCAATAGTTGATCTTATCAAAGGTAAAACCTATCAATTAGAAATTAGATATAAATTTGAAGGGAATTTTCCAGCAATTTATATTGGATGTCAGTCGCCTGATAAAATTAACTTATTTAACGAAGCGTTAAATCTTGCAAATTCAGCAGATCAAGTTATTTTAATTGTTGGTACAAACTCTGACTGGGAAACCGAAGGTAATGACAGGAGTGATTTTAATTTACCTGCTAATCAAAACCACTTAATTGAAGAAGTTTTAAAGGCTAATCCAAATACTTTGATTGTTTTAAATACAGGTTCACCAGTAAAAATGCCCTGGGTTGATGATGCAAAAGCAATTATTCAAACTTGGTTTGCAGGCCAAGAGTTTGGCAATGCTTTGGTTGATATTGTAACTGGAGTAATTAACCCTTCCGGGAGATTGCCAACCTCTTTCCCTAAAAATATTGAAGATACACCTGCATTCATTTCATATCCAGGCAAAGACTTGCAGATGAATTATGATGAAAAGCTTTTAGTAGGTTATAGATGGTATGACAAAAAAAATATCCAGACCCTTTTCTCTTTTGGGCATGGTCTTTCTTATACAGAGTTTAAGTATACTGATTTAGAAATCGATGTTCAGGTTGAAAAACAAGTGTCTTGTAAATTCTCAATTCAAAATATTGGTCAAGTACCCGGAGTAGAAACTGCGCAGTGTTATATTGGCTTTAAAAGTGATGATAATTCAGAGCCTAAAAAGACTCTTCAAGGCTTTAGTAAAATAGCGCTTGATCCTAACATCAAATCTAAAGTTCAAATTGATTTGAGTCCAAGAAGTTTTTCTTCATGGAATATAGAGAGCAAAACTTGGGAGGTAAGACCAGGGTCTTATGACATACTTATTGGCTCTTCAGCAGAGAATATTATTCTTCAGACAACAATTACTCTATAGATAAATCTATCATCTCTTGGTCGCTTAAATTAATTTGAGAAGCTTCAATCGAGCTATTGGTCTCAAAAATAGTTCTAGGTCCAATTAAAGGAAATATTAAAGAAGATTTTTGCACTACATATGCAAGGGCAACTTGAATAGGTTGAAGGTTTTTTTGTTCAGCTATTTCAAAACATTTTGCTCTTCTTTCTAAGTTTTTCTTATTATGCCAAACTCTTATCTCTTCTTCTAAAGAGGGGTTTGAGAAATGCTCATTAGATGTAATCTCTTTTTTCTTAATAAAGAAACCTCTAGCCTGGCTTGACCAAGGAAATAACATGATCTGATTTTCTATAAGGTATTTAATATATTCGTTGTTAACGCCAACGCATCCAGGCCAAACAGGATCGACCATCTCAGCTAAACTAAAATTATTACTTAAAGCTGTGAAAGGCTGTTTGTTATTTGATTTAGCATAGTCTCGTGCCTCTGAGAAGCGCCCTAGCTCCCAATTTGAAGCGCCAACAAGATTTATTAGCCCTTCGCTTTTAACTTCATCTAATGCATCCATGAATTCAGAAACGGGTATATCTGGATTGTCTCTATGTAGGCAGAAAATATCTAAAGTTTCAATATTTAACCGTTCTAGAGATTCTAGAATTTGCGGCCTTATGAATTGTGGTTCACATTGAGGTGTATGTGCTCCTTTGCCTATTACAATTACATCTTTCTCTAGATTTCTTGAATTAATCCAATCACCTAAATATTTATCTCCCTTTCCATTATTATAAATATAAGCGGTATCAAAGATTCTCCCCCCTGCCCCATAAAAATGATCAAACATAGTGAAAGCATGCAAGCTTGAGGTTTGATTGTCACAACCTAGGGCTAGTCTTGAGGCATTCTTTTCTATTCCTTTAATCGCAATATTTTGAAATTGCGGTTTTTGTATTAGGTAAAATTTAGATAGCGGTATTGGTGAGTTATCAAAAGATTCGAATGGACACTTAATTTTTAGTTCTTGTCTCCACTTATCTAGCCATAGCATATTACTTTGCGTGTCTGCATGTGAGATAAGCTCCGATTCAAATTTCCCTTCTTGGATACAGTTAGAAGCATGATCAATTTCTCTTGTAAATAACCCCACTGTATCTAGGTATGAAATCTCTTTAACTAGATTTCCTGAGTCTAAGATTTTAATAGATGAATTTCCATTCTGAAATTGTCCGCAATGCCAGGGTTGTTCAACAACCAGTTCTAGATTTCCACTTTTAATTTTAAGATCGTTTGAATACTCCTCATCTATTGCACAACTAATTTTTGCTTCAATTTGATCTGAAAAAATTAAATGCGCTTCTGATTGAAGATCAACACCGGTTTCATCTAATCTGCCAGTCGCATTAATGCTTTCAGGGTCAGCAAAAGGTATGCCTTGAAGGCTTCCGGCTATTAATTTAACCATCGATAAAGGGTAGCAACCAACATCTAAAATTGCCCCTCCGCCTAGTAAAGGATTTCTTAAACGATGTTCCTTTGACAGTTCTGCAGAGAAGCCAAAAGAACTTTCGATAAAAATCTTCTCTTGAGTATTTTTAAAAAGATCTAGATGATCTAAGATATTAAAAGTTTGTGGATGAGTGCGATACATATATGCCTCCATCAAGAAAACTTTAGCTTCTTTTGCTAAATTTAATAAAGTCATGCTTTCTAAATAATTCATCGTCAAAGGTTTTTCACAAAGTATGTGTTTGCTATTTTTTATTGCCTCTAATGAATATGTAAAATGAGAGCTGTGAGGAGTTGCTATATAGACAGCGTCTATTTGATCTGAAGAAAAAAAGGTATCAAGGTTTGTATATGGCTCTATAGCAAACTTAGTTGAGAATTGTTTAACTGCTTCTTCATTTCTTCCAAAGATACTAACCAATTCAGAGTCTTGACAGTATTTAACTGAATGAGCAAAAGCATTAGCTATATTTCCAGAACCAATAATTCCCCATTTAACTTTATTCATTTAGAAGCCTCTTCTCTTGTATGTCTTTTATTAGTTTTTCATGGAAAGCTTTATCAATTGGATAGAAATATACCAATACAAAACTCAAACAAACCCCAGTAAGTGGTATCCATGACATTAAAAACTTCAATCCAGCTAACGTCTCTTCAGTTTGAACTTGGTTTGGTTCAAAGCCAATCTTTGTAAGTGCTATACCCAATATAAGAGCAGCTATAGCTATGGCACCTTTTTGAGCAAAGGTCATAAAGCCATACAGAGAAGACTCTGTTCTTATGCCTGACTTCCATTCTCCGTATTCAATTGTATCCGGTAACATTGACCAAAATAAAACACCTGTTGCGCCGTTACCAATTCCTATAAAAGCTAAAATATATAAAAGTTCATTTAATTTTGTTATGGGGTAAAGGTAGAAAATTAGAAAGCCTAAAAGTAAGAAGCTCATTGAAATCATCCATGATTTCTTCTTGCCAATCTTTAAAGCAGCATATGCCCAAAAAGGAATTGATAAGAAAGAGCTTCCACTGCTAACGCCTAAAATTAAACCCTGGTATGCATGGAGATCTAAGGAGTATTTAACAAAATAAATTAAATTATTGTTAAACATAAGTGAGGTTGAAATTAAAATTAAAATTGAACTAAACACTATCCAAAAAGGATAATTATTAGCCACTGATTTAGAGACCTTAATAAAACTAGGTAGCTCAGCTGCTGAAAATTCAAAACTTCTTTCTTTAACAAAAAATACTGTGATACTTAAAATTAATACTGCTATTGAGCCGGCTATTATTCCAAGGAATATAAATCCAAGCGACTCAACTCCTCCTCCAAACCATAAGACAATTGGGAAACCTAAGGCTGAAATAGTTAAGGTTCCAAAGGAAGCAGCTAGCATTCTAGCTGTAGTAAGTTTGGTTCTCTCGTCACTATCATCTGTTATGCGCGCAGTAAGAGATGAATAAGGAACACTAACAACAGTAAAGCAAGTTCTATGAACTAAATTTACGGCTAATAAAAATATGAATAAGTATGTACCTTCAAATGGAGGTACCCAAAATAAAAGTACAAAAGATAAAGCCAAGGGGATAGAGCCATAAAATATATAAGGACGATAGCTTCCCATCTTAGTTCTAGTTCTCTCTGCTATATAACCCATAAAAGGATCAGTTACAGCGTCCCATGCTATTCCTAAGGCATAAATCCAACCAGCCATTAAAGGTGAAATGCCAACAATATCTGTATAAAAATATAGAAGGTAAAGTCCTACCCCGCTCCAGTAAAGACAAATTGCATAGTCGCCTATTCCATAAGCTGCTCGGGTTTTGTTGCTGACTATACTAGTATTCATGATTTATTTAATATTTATACTTAATGTATATCAAAAACATATACGTTGCATATGAAAAATATGTAAGACTGTAACTATGAATTATCAAGAAGATTATGCAGAAGAAAATGGAGTTAAAATTGCCTATCGCGATTATGGTCCTGAAGGTGCTGAACCAATTCTTTTAGTTCATGGCCTTGGTGCTCAACTTGTTCATTGGCCTGCTCATTTAATTGATTTTTTAATCGAAAATAACTTTAGGCCCATTACTTACGATAATAGAGATGCTGGTTTGTCTTCAAGATTTTTTGGGAAGCCTGCTTTTATTTTAGATTACCTTCGTTATTACTTTCGTTTACCTATGAAATCTGAATACAACCTTGATGATATGTCTAAAGATGGTATTAGTGTGATGAATAAATTAAGTATAGATAAGGCGCATATCTTAGGAACCTCAATGGGAGGCATGATTGGCCAAATTATTTGCTCTTTATATCCTGAAAGAATTAAGTCATTTACATTGATTGCATCCACCGCTTCCGTTCCAGGTCCTTTTAATGGACCCTCAAAAGAAGTTCAACGAGTCATGATGGATCGATCAAAAATGAAAAATGCTTCTATGGAGGATGTATATCAAAGAGAAATTAAATGGGTATCTCTTATTGGTATGGCTGGACGCGACCTAAGTACTCCAGAATTTCGTAACGAGGTTATTGCTAACTTCGATCGAGCAAAAGAAAAAAGTGATGGGTTTGGCTATGCCAGACAGCTTTTAGCAATACTTTCATCAAAAGATAGAATACAAAGAATTAAATCAATAAAAGCTCCTACGCTTATTATCCATGGAGAAGATGACCCAGTTATCAATATCAAAAACTCTTATAGGATGCATAAACTTATCCCAAAAAGTAAGTTAATAGTAATCTCTAATATGAGGCACTTAATTGAACCTGAAATATTAGAACAATTTAAACTTCAACTTACTGAACACTTATCTCAAAATAGCTGAAGCAACATGCGTCCCTAGAGCAAGACAACTTGTAACACCTGGACTTTCAATGCCTTGGAGGTTAATTAAGCCATCAACCCCATGATCTTTTGAATCAAGAATTGAAAAATCTCTCATCCTCCCATTTCGATTTTGAATTTTTGGTCTTATACCTACATAATCTGGCTGAAGTTTATTAGGATCCATACTTGGCCAATATTTATGAATAGATTTTATAAAATTATCTTTAACAGACTCATCAAAAGAATAATCTAGATCATCGACCCAATTAATATCAGGACCAAACTTTAATTGACCCGACATATCGAATCCAACATGAATGCCCTGACTAAATTCATCAGCTAGAGGGTATATAAGCGAGCTAAATGGATGATTACCGGAATACTTAAAATAATGGCCTTTTGCAAAAAATACAGGATAGTTATATTTACTATCAAGTGAGTGAATTTTTCGGGAATTTACTTCAGATGCCAGTCCAGATGAATTAACTAGTCCTTTAGCTTTTATATCAAAATCATTTCCATCGTTACAAGAAATCTTGAAATGATCATTCAACTTTTCTGCCGATATGAATTTAGTGTTTAGTGAAATAATACCTTTGTTATGCTGAATGTCGCCCTCTAGAGCAGTAATTAACTCAGGGACATCAATAATTCCACTTTGAGGCGAATACATTGCCCCTGCAAGCCTTAGATCAGGGTGAAAAGCTGTTATTTCATCTTTGGAGCACATTGTTAGGGTTGCGCCATTAAGATTTCCTTGGTTATATATCTGCCTTAATTTATCTAGTTCTCGATCTTCAGAAGCAATTACATATTTACCAATTTTCTTACAGCTTATATTTTTTTTAAGTGCATACTCATAAAGCATTTCATTCCCTTCGACACATAATTTACTTTTTAAAGAGCCAGTTGGGTAAAATATCCCCGCATGAATAACTCCAGAATTTCTTGATGAGATTCCTTCACCAGATCTTGTTTCTTGCTCAAGGACTAAAACAGACATACCAAGTTCACTGCAAGATTTAGCAATAGATAAACCTACAACGCCTGCACCAATAATGGCTAAATCAAAAATCATAATTTTTTATCGTCATAAAATAATAGTGCCATATAGCTTAATATAAATAAAATACATTAATTAAATGTGTGTTGCCTTGTTAAGATGGGTAATGATAGAAAATTTTTTACAATACGGGCAGTGGGTAATCTTAGTACTAAGCATTTACAGCTTATATTTAGTTAGTTCTGTTAAACACGAAAAGCGCTTAAATGGTTATATTTTTACTGCTATAAGCAGGTTCGGTGGTGCACTTATATTTCTAGTAGTTGATTTGCCGGCATTTGTAATCGCCAATTTAATTCAAACCTATATTGCATGCAAGGGCTACCTTGATAACAAAAAGGCAGGCAAAGAGAATTAAAACTAAACTCTCTTGATAAAGATACTAGTTATAGCAAATAAAAATTGTAACTAATTAGGCGCGTATTCTTTCATTACTGGGATCAAATATAGACCCCTTGCCAACTATCTGAACAGTCATTGGGTAAACGCCATCACCATTTTCGTTAAAGTATTCCAGTGATAGTTGATACCCTACTACAGCTATATTTTTAGGTAGGTAACCCATAACTACAAATTTTTTGATTGACGGGCAGTACGACATGCTTGTGCTGTAGGATCTTCGACCTTTACTATCTATCGGGACTTCACCTGAAACCGGATCAATGATTGGTGAGATGCCAACAGGATAACGCGAACCAGCTCCAGATACATCTAGGTTGTCTAGTGTCATGGTGCATAGAATCGCACTTGGCTCCTCTTCTCTCTGAGCAAGGTGCGCTGCTTTTCCATGGAAGTCTGCTTCTTTGACTAGAGGCCTTTCGATAGCAGATTCAAGGGCATTATATTCAGTCTCTAGATCTGCACCTTGAAGTCGGAAACTTTTTTCAAGACGTCTGCTGTTGGCATAAGTTTCAATACCAACCGGTATAACTCCAACCTCAAGCAAAGAGTCATAAAGTGCTAGACCTTCTTCAGTGTCATTATTTAGGTAAATTTCCCAGCCACTTTCCCCTACATAGGAAATACGTGCCGCCCAGACATCAATAGTTTTACCACCAGATAAATTAAGAGTTAGATATTTTGCTGTAGCAAAGGGAAAATTCTCAATACTGATTTCACTCGGGTCAATTAAATGGCCCAGAGCATTTTTTGCTTCTGGTCCCCATAATCCTAAAGTTACTATATCGTGAGTTCGGATATTAATGTCTGCATCAAGTCCCATATCATCGCGATAATTACGCAAAGTTACCCAATCCAGATTACCATCAGCACCTCCAGTAACTACTCTATAAAGATCTGTACTTAAGCGGGAAATAGTTAGGTCTGCATGGACACCACCATCCTCATCTAAGAAATTTGTATAAATAATTCTTCCTTCAGAAGTATTACCACCAACCTTGGCCACAGAAAGATACTCCAACATACGTTCAGCATCTGGACCCTTTATATCCATGATTGCAAAGTGCGATAGGTTAATCATTCCAACTGATTCGCTCATAGCTAAATGTTCTGCGTTAGCAATTTCATATGGCACGTGACGTCGATCCCATTCATTTTCTCGGACTGGGACCTCTTTTAAATAATTATCTAGTTTTTGTCGGTTACTCTCATAAGCAAGGGCCCGTTCCCAGCCTGCAACCTCGTTATCAAAATAGCCCCCAAGCTCTTTTTCCCTTTCATAGAAAGGACTTACGAATAGCTCTCTTTGGCTAATATATGGCTCTCTTGGATGAACAGCAGGAGTATAGACGGTTTGTGCATTTTCATATGATCGCGTTTTAACAAAGTCTTTTTCTTTTTGCGCAGGATAAAATCTAGCAATATCAAAAGATCGCATATCTACTTGAGTTTTGCCATTAATCATCGATTCAGCGCATAATCTTGCACATCCAGGACCATCCTTAACCCAGACTGCTTCACATAACCAAAAACCCCTTACTTCAGGACTTTCACCAATCAAAGATGCTGCATCAGGAGTTACCGATAAAAGCCCGTTAAATGAGCTTTTCTCATCCCAGCCTAATTCAGCAAGTATAGGAGTTGTTTCGAATGCTTTTTCTAGAGGCTCGGCAATTTCTTCAAGATCTAGATATCTCATTGAATCAGAGGTCATAGTCTTCGCAGGATTACCAATATCTTCAGGATCAACCAATCTAGGATCTTTATCCTCATAAAAACCCCATTCAAGCATTCCTCCATGGAGTCTTCCTGTATCCCTGACATAAGCCGAATTACCTTGATCACGAAGAAGTGGATAAACAAGTAATTCATCTGTTCCTTGTATTTCTGGAAGTGGTCCAAAAAATAATAAAGGATGCTCCACGGGCATTAATGGAATTGGAACACCAGCCATTTTTCCTAGTAAGGGTCCCCAGATTCCAGATGCAATTACAACTTTATTAGTCTTAATTAATCCTTTTTCAGTTTTTACTCCAGTAATACGTCCATTTTCAATTTCAAACCCTAAGGCTGGTGTATCAGTATATGTAGTCAGGGCACCTTTATCTTTAGCGCTTTCTACAGCAAAGTTAACCACTTCCTGAGAGCGAGGTGTAACTAGACCTGCTTCTGGATCCCACATTGCGCCACATATTGATTCTTCATCTAGTAACGGAAATTTTTCTTTAGCTTCTGATGCAGAAATTAGCCTGACGTTAGTTCCAAAGGCTTTGCCTGATGCGACCTTTCTTTTAAGCTCTTCCCATCGAGCATCATCACCTTTACGACATATTTCTAGACCGCCCTTTTTAAGAAAGAATCCATTTTCTTCATAAAACTTTCTACTAAAGTTAGTCGCCCAACAACCCAATTTGTCATGAGTTGTATTGTAAACAAAGTCAGAAGCATGTGCTGTGGATGCTATATCCGAGGGGATTACAGTAGATTTTTCTAGTCCTACAATATTTTTTTGACCGAGTTCTGCGAGCCAATATGCAAGCATTGAACCAACAATACCGCCTACGCCAACAATAACTACTTCAGCTTCTGTAGGAAATTTAGAGGATTTATTTTCTGTCATGATGCCTATTTTAACAGTACTTTTACTCCGCGTAATCTAATCCTGCTTCCTTTTGAATTTCACGTTTATTAGGATTGACTGATTTTCTGAAAGGTACATCTACGATTTCGCCGTGCACTGGAACTCCAGGTGATTCAGAAAATTCATCAGGCAACCTAACCATTAATTTCGTTCCAATCTCAGATGAAGTCCATGGCACCCATGCAAGAGCAATATTTGTGCCTAATTCTGGAGACCACCAAGGAGAAGTAACATAACCCGTATCATTTCCATCAGGATCTGCTATTAGCCAAAAATCAGGAGCATAGTCTGTTATCTCTTTTCCACCCAAGGTAATCCCAACCATTTTCATTTTAAATGGTGGGTTTCCTTCGTCGATCATTTTTCTTTGTCTTTCAAGCTCTTCTTTACCAATATAATCAGCCACTTTATTTCGAGGTACCTGATAAGCTAAATTAACTTGGAAGGGAGAAGTTTCATGGTCTAAGTCTTGGCCCCAAGATAAGATACCAGCGGCTATTCGACGATGGTGAGCAGGAGCTATAACCATCAGGCCAAATTCTTTGCCTCCCTCAAGAACTGCGTTCCATACTTTTTCAGCATTTTCATGAGCATCACGAACATAAATTTCATAACCTTTCTCTCCAGTAAAACCAGTTTGACTGATTACAACATCTGCACCACCAATCTTAGTTTCCATGATGCCGTAATAAGGAATATCTCTAAGCTCTTCACCTGCTAGCTTTGCCATGAGGTCTTCAGAAAGAGGGCCTTGAATTTGCACAGGGCAAACATCAATCTCATCAATTATCACATCATATTTTTTTGATATGTTTACTCCTTGAAGCCAAAGTAAAAGATCGCTATCTGAAATAGAAAACCAAAATTCATCCTCAGCCAATCTCAATAAGACAGGATCATTAAGAACTCCTCCTTTGTCGTTACATAGAATTGCATATTTACCATTACCTGGTTTTATTTTAGTAGCATCACGCGTGATTACGTAATCAGTAAAAGCTTCTGCGTCTGGTCCTTTAACTCTTATCTGCCTTTCAACAGCAACGTTCCACATAGTGACTCGATTAACCAAAGCTTCATACTCCACCATCGCCCCGCCATCTTCAGGTTTAATGTAGCCTCTTGGGTGATAGATACGATTATAGACAGTTGCTCTCCAGCAACCTGCTTCGTGAGATAGATGCCAAAATGGTGACTTTCTAACTCGAGTTGAAATTAACATCTGTACAGGCGTTCGACCGCTTTGTCTAAGATTAATTGGTACCTCTCGATCGCTTTGATCCACACTAGGATGATTTGGATTTGTCATACTTACCTCTCCTGTAATTTATAACTGTTTTATATATATAAATATAATGTAATAAATTTACGCTTTTTTTTTATTTTTGTAAATCGAAATTTTTGTTCTTAAGTTAGCTATAAAAAACAATAATTTTTTTAGCTAGATATGACTTTCAGTGGAAAGTTAATTGATTAGCCTCGGCTAAAAATGAATTTAAGACAGATTAAGTTTGTTGATCTAAAGGCATTGTTTGCGTAACACTTATTAATGGCAAAGCTAATATATTTATTACTGAATAGATCATTAGACTAATTGCTATGGATGCTAATGAGATTTCAAAGTATGCATAAGCACCAATTAATAAACATAATACTAGTCTTACTGACTCAATTAATATTCCTTTTTTTCCGTCAAACCACATAGATGTGCAATACATAGTGAATGTCATCATGCTTATCGTTACCCATAGCTGAGGGTAGTTTAGGTAGCCACTTTGGATAAAGACTAGGAAAATATAAGTTATAAATAAATATTGAAACAGCGCATATGCCTTATGGCGTTTACTAATAACAGGATCATATTTTTTAAAAGTCTGAGCATTAAAATTATCTTTATTTGCCTTGATGGGAAGACTTTTAGGGGTCCAGCTTGTTCTGGCAAATGGAGCATAAAACTTTTCTTTCCAGTTTTTCGATAACCACATTTCTTTAATTATTTTTACGTAAACGTGAAGGTTGGCCCAAACGGGATTAAAGGTATTTAATGTACTTCTAATACCGTATATACAAGCTTCGTTTTCATCTTCTACTTTATGAGTTCCAAACATCCTATCCCAGATAATAAAGACACCGCCATAATTCTTATCAATATATTGTTCATTTTGTGCATGATGAACTCTGTGGTTTGAAGCAGTTACAAAATAATTTTCATACCAACCAAGTTTAGGAATATGTTCACTGTGGACCCAAAATTGATAGATAAGATTCAATGATGCAACGCTTATAAAAACATAAGAAGGTATGCCTATAACAAACATCGGAATATAAAAAACCCAACTTACAAAAGCACCAGTGCCTGTTTGTCTTAAAGCAGTACTGAGATTGTAATCTTCGCTTTGGTGATGTGCTGCATGAGATGCCCAAAAAATCTGTCTTTCATGGCTGATGCGATGAAACCAGTAGTAAAAGAAATCATAAATAATAAATGCAAAAATCCATGTGGCTGCTGATGTTCCGTCCATTCTCCACAATGCAAAGTGAGTCTCTACTGAGTAAAATACATAGCCTGCTGCCCCAATAATGATGAGTTTATTTGCGGTACGAAGTGTCCCCATAAATAAATTACTAATTGCATCATTTAATCTATAGGTATTTTTTTTTATTGCTATTCCATAAGCTAGCTCTACTAAAATGGCTAGTAAGAAAAAGGGAACTGCATAAGTTATAAAATCCATAAATTATCTTACCTCATTTGGAATAGATTTAAAAAATGAAGTGCGTATAAGGAGAGGCAAAACTCCTATGACAATTGGATTTAGTTGCTCGTGATTTAAAGTCTATTCTTCTTATTCTTTAGAATGATAGTTAGGGCCAAAGCTGAAGGCCAAGCACCCAAGATAAATTCAGAAATAAATATCTGATTGAATTCTGTACCGTGGACATAGATAGCAATTAAGTTAAAAATTCCTGCGCCAAAGTAAAGAACTCCTACAGATAAAAACCAAGTATGGTTTAAGGTAATCACTCCTAAAATAGTAAATATGAAAGTAGCTACAAAGAATGATGTGAAATCTCTTAATAGAGCATTTTGTGCAGCACTTGATAAATCATTAAGTACAAAGCCAAAATCAGCAGATGCATTAATTGGAGTAAAGACCCATTCGAGCACTAAACCTAATAACAAATACGCATATAAAATACCTAGAGACCTAACAATAAAGGTATAACTTCTTTCTGCAGAAATTAGAGAATAAAAAAAGTATCCTCCAAGAAACCCAGCTACACAATGAAGCATCTTACCTATTATGCTTCTATTACCGCCTAATAATTGAGTTTGAAACAATAACTCAACCATTAAGAAAAGTGACATTCCAATAGCAACTGCTCCAGCAACAGCAAATAAATACTTGCCGCCTAATCTACTATATCTAGAAATTAAACCAGCAACAGAAAAAGCCACTCCAAAACCAATAATAACAACAGCGTACAAGCCAATACCCAGTCTTTGAAAATCAAATAAAACTACTTCCAATGAAGAAATTAATCCTACAGGCATATCAACTGAGGATAGCCAAATTAAGTTTGATAATGAGCCAATTGGAGTAATTAACATTACTGTAAACAATGCTGCCGAAAGAATTGCGAACGGGTACTTTGCTATATTCATAATTCCTTCGGCAATACTTTAATTAATTTGCCATTAGGTCCGTCTGTAAGCAAATATATTATTCCGCCCGGAGAAGCTTGAATATTTCTCAGTCTTATATCTAGTTCAGAAAATAAAGTTTCTTGACTGTCGATCCCATTTTTGAAAGTAACTTTCTTAACATCTTTAGAAACCAATGCTGTTACTAGAAAACTATCCTTCAATTCAGGATAAACATTACCTTCGTAGAAGATCATATCTGATGGAGCGATCGATGGCGTCCAATGTAAAAGTGGTTGTTCCATGCCTTCTTTTTCTGTGAAAGGGCTAATAACAGCACCAGAATAATCTATCCCATATGTTATAGCTGGCCAGCCATAATTTAACGAGGGCTCAACAAGGTTCATTTCATCTCCGCCTTTTGGACCATGTTCATGCTCATATACCTTGCCAGATCTTGTTACCACAAGTCCTTGCATATTTCTGTGACCATAAGAGTAAATCTCTGGAAGAGCATTTCCTAAATTTATAAAGGGATTGTCTTTTGGAATAGATCCATCTTTATTAATTCTTATAATTTTTCCAAAATGATTATCTAAGGTTTGAGCTTGCTCACGATGATCAAACCCATCACCACTTGCTAATAAGATAGTGCCGTCTTTTAAGAAAGCTATTTTTGCTCCAAGGTGAACGGGACTTCTTCTAGGGGCGTTGGCTTTAAAAATTACCCTGCTATTAACTAATGCATTATTTCTAAGTTCAGCTGAAGATAAAAATAAAGTTGATTTACCATTCTTATCTTTAGAAGAATAACTGAAGTAAATTTTTTGATTGGACTCAAACTCTGGGTCAAGAGCTACCTCTGATAATCCGCCTTGCCCGCTATATTGCACACTAGGTACGTTATCGATATTTTTTATAGTCTTATCTGATAAAGAAGCAATTTTTAGCTTGCCTGGCATTTCAGTATATAAAATCTTATCTTCACTTAAAAATACAAAACTCCAAGCATCGTCTAAATTATCAAGAACTGTTTCAAATTGATAACTTGAAAATGATGAATTAGAGAATAATAAAAGACATAGGAATAAATTTTTTTTCATAGCAATAATACTATCACAGGACTTTAATTTTATTTAATGGTGGAAGATTTAGAACTCAGCTTGCTTCAGATGTGCTATCTAATAAACCCATGCCACTTAAGATTTTTTTCTCTTTGTATTTATTGAAAACTTCAAAAAGCAAATAAAACCAGAATCCATTTACTATCGGCTCTACAAATGCATCAATAACTGCAAGATTTAATGGAGCCCCTGTAAGCAATCTGTTACAAGTCATGGCAATAAGAATATGTCCGACAGTATATAAAAAAGCCAATAAAATACCGACCTGACTAACATTGATTATTGTTGATTTACTTTGTTCTATCTTACTAACAAATGCTTTCTTTAAATAAACCAAAAGGAAGTAGAACCAGAAACCATTAATGATTGGCTCAATAAATGCATCTGCTACAGCCATATCAAGAGATGCACCGGTAATAATTCTATTACATGCCATAGCAACAAGGATATGGCCGATGGTATAAATTATAGATAGATAAAGATTTTCATATTTGAAAATTTTTACGTCGTCATATTTTAAGTATTCTTTCATCGACAATGCCTTATAAATTTCAGTAGCTTAAGCTACGGATTTTAAATGTAGCAATGGCTACGGATCATGTCAAGGGTATAATTTTGAACATAGCAAATTTTTAGGAGGGAGGCATCTAGTGGTAAAAAAAGTTAAAGCCCGTTCGGTTCCCTTTTCACAGACCCGTGCACGTCATGCTAATGAGACCGCTGAAGATTATGTTGAAGCTGTGATGGAGTTGATTGCGGAATTGGGTGAATGCAGAGTGCTAGATCTAGCAAGATATTTTAATGTTAGTCATGTCACTGTTTCTCGAATAGTAAAACGGCTGCATGATGAAAACCTTTTACATACCATGCCCTACAAACCAGTAGAACTTACTGTTGAAGGCCTTAAGCTTGCGAAACGAGTTAAAGATAGACACCTTGTCGTTTTAGCCTTCTTAATGGAGCTTGGTGTTGATAAGACCAATGCAGAAATTGACAGTGAAGGTATTGAGCACCATGTAGGCTCAAAAACGCTTGCTGCAATGAAAAAGTTTTTAAAAAAACAATCTTAATAGAAATACAACAAAATAAAATGGTGGGCCCGGGAGGACTCGAACCTCCGACCAATGGATTATGAGTCCACTGCTCTAACCAACTGAGCTACAGGCCCGAAACTTAATCGTCTAAGAAACTTTTTAAGTGACTAGATCTACTAGGATGTCTAAGTTTTCTTAAAGCTTTTGCTTCAATCTGACGAATTCTTTCTCTTGTCACATCAAACTGCTTTCCAACTTCTTCAAGAGTGTGATCGGTATTCATTCCAATACCAAATCTCATTCTAAGCACCTTCGCTTCTCTTGCAGTTAATGATGCAAGCACGTCATCGGTTGCAAAGTGTAGACTATCTTCAGTAGCATTATCAAGAGGAGATTCAATAACTGTATCTTCAATAAAATCACCTAAACTTGAATCTTCATCATCACCAATTGGTGTTTCTGTTGAAATTGGCTCTTTAGCAATTTTTAATACCTTTCTAACTTTGTCTTCAGGCATATCAAGCTCTTTACTCAACTCTTCTGGAGTAGGTTCTCTACCCATTTCCTGCATCATTTGACGAGATACTCTATTAAGCTTATTGATAGTCTCGATCATATGCACTGGTATTCTAATTGTTCTTGCTTGGTCGGCGATTGATCTAGTTATAGCCTGTCTAATCCACCAAGTAGCATAAGTAGAAAACTTATAACCTCTTCTATATTCGAATTTATCAACAGCCTTCATTAAACCAATATTTCCTTCTTGGATTAAATCTAAGAACTGAAGTCCTCTGTTTGTATATTTTTTAGCAATAGATATAACAAGTCTTAAATTAGCCTCAACCATGTCTTTCTTAGCACGTCTCATTTTGGTTTCACCCATAGACATGTTTCTATTAACTTCTTTAATTTCTTTAACGCTCAAACCGACTCTAGTTTCTAGGTCGATAATATCTTTTTGAGCAATAACAACATCTTGTTTAACTTTTTCAAGTAGATCTTTTTTATACTTCTTCTCCTTCATTAGAGAATCAACCCATTTTACTTTAGTTAGGTTTGCAACGTATGCAGCAAGAAAATCTTTTCTAGGCATTCTGGCATTTCTGACAAGTTGCTCTTGAATAAATTTCTCTCTTTCCCTAATCTCACTTAAACCCTCTCTAGCGATTGATGCAATATCATCAAACATTCTTGGGCTGAATTTTAAGAACTGGAATATCTCTCCTAGTTTTTCATGCTCTAGAGTTGATTCTTTTGAACCTCTTCCTTTTGATTCTATAATCTTTAATGTTTTATTATATTGACGCTTAATGGCTGTCATTCTTCTTTGAACTTCTTCCATATCCGGCCCAGATGAAATTTCTTCATCTGACTCTTCGGCAGCAGCGGCCTCTTCCTTAGCTCTCTGACTTCCAGGTCCAGCAGATGGAACTACTTCCATTTCTTCTAAGAACCCAGTTAAAAAATCATTAATTTTTTTCTCGCCGTCTTTGACCATTTGATGATAGTTAATAACAAAATTAACTGTTTTTGGGTAAAAAACACTAGCGTTTAGAAGGTCTCTCATGCCCTCTTCAATTCTTTTTGCAATTTCAATCTCACCTTCTCTGGTAAGAAGGTCCACAGTACCCATTTCACGCATGTACATTCTAACTGGATCTGTTGTTCTACCTGTTTCATTCTCAACCGCAGCCAAAGCTTCTGCTGCTTGCTCTAAAGCAATATCGTCAGAGTCTTCTGATTCTGCTAGTAATAGGTCATCGGCATCGGGGGCTGTTTCATGAACTTGAAGACCTAAGTCATTAATCATTCCAATGATTTCATCAACTTGATCTGGATCAGAGATATCGTCAGGTAGATGATCGTTTACATCAGCATAGGTTAAATAGCCCTGCTCTCTTCCTTTGACAATAAGCTCGGCAATTTTAGAACCTTTTTTAGTTAATTTATCCACGAATCCTTACACTCCAAATATATTAACTCTATGTAGTGACTAAAAGGATTATTTCAATCTATTTAGAGCTTAATTTTTTTAATAACTTCTGATCTTCTTCTGAAAGTTCTTCTTTCTTTAGAATAAGCTGTTGTAGCTCTCTTTTTTCAGCAGATGATATTTCCTGCATATTATACTTTTCTTTTAGTATTTCATCCCTATCTTTTTCAGATTTAGATATTAATTCAATACAATCTTGGATCATCGCCCTCCCATCATCCTTTGAGAGCTTAATTTCAGAGACTAAGGCTTCTCCGAATAAATTTTTAATCTTTTCGTTTTCTATTTGCTCAAAAAGTATTGAAGGGGCTGCATCTAAATTGTCTTTATAGAAATTTCTTACATCGTTTAAGAATAAAAATCTTGAATCTTTCTTTATTAGCTCAAAGATTCTATCTGTTGCTAATGCTGGGTGCTGAATTAAAGCTGTGAAAACACCTAAAACCGATTTTCTCATAATTGTTGAAGGTACTTTTTTTACCTCTTCTTGTTTGGAGTAATCTCTTTTAGAAAAAAGAGCATTTCCTGAAAGTAATTTTTCAAAATCCAGATCACATATATGACTTAATTCACTTATGTAAGCTTCCTTTAGAGTTGGGTTTAAAATCTTATTAACTAAAGGAATTGCAAATTGAGCAACCATAGAACGACCCTCGATTGATGAAAGGTCATCTTGCTTTTTAACTGTTTGTAAAAAATAGTCAGAAAATGAAGTGGCTTCGTCTGCTAATTTAATAAAAGCTTCCTTCCCCTTCTCTTTAATGTAACTATCAGGATCATCCCCTTCTTTAAGAAAGATAAAGTTCATCCTTATGTCTTCTCTTAAAAGCGGTAGCGCATTTTCAACAGCCCTCCATGATGCTTTTTGTCCAGCTTCATCACCGTCAAAGACTATATAAATATTATTTGTATAGCTGAGTATTTTTCTTAGCTGCTCTTGGGTGAACGCTGTCCCAGAAGAGGCAACTGAGTTTTTAATGCCATGCTGATGAAGGCCGATAACATCCATATAACCTTCAACTAGGAATAATGTTTCTGGACGCTTATCTACCAATCTGGCTTCATAAAGCCCATAAAGCTCATATTTCTTTTTATATGTCTTTGTTTCCGGAGAATTTAAGTATTTTGCCTGATCTTTTTTGTCTTTGGTTAGCCTTCCACCAAATGCTATATGTTCGCCTTTAATATTTCTTATTGGGAACATGAGTCTGTCTCTAAAACGGTCATACATTTCGCCGTTATCATTTGATCCAAATAAACCGGAGTCTTCTAAATCTTGTTTTTCATATTTAGGAGATAAAATAGAGTGAAGCGATGGATTTCTTTCCATTGAATAACCTAGCTCAAAGAATTTTGCCGTTTCACCGCTTATGCCTCTAGATTTTAGATAGTCTATTATCGGCTTTCCTGAAGGAGATTTTAATTGCTCTATAAAAACCTCAGCGGCTTTAGTATTAATGTTAATTGCTCCAGATACGTCTACTGGTTTTTCTTGTTGAGGGACTTCCATGCCAACATATGAAGCAAGTAATTCAATGGCCTCCATAAAATCAAGGCCGTCATGCTTTCTTAAAAAATGAATTGCATTGCCTGATTCTTTACATCCAAAGCAATGATAGGTACCGGTGTCATCATAAATCTTGAAGGATGCAGATCGTTCATCGCCACCTCCATGAAATGGGCATTTGGCCCAATGAGCTCCTCCTCTTCTTTCGATCTGAAGTCGCCTACCAATAATATCTACAATATTTACTGAGGTGATTAATCGATCTATAAAACTTGATGGAATGGACATGACTATTAACTCTTATTAAACCAGTTATCTATCAAAATTTTAGCTGCATGGGCATCTATCAAATCAGTTTTTAATTCGCCCAGATTCTGCCTTGCTTCAAAGCTAGTGAGTCTTTCGTCAACATATTCACATTTCACTTTAGTTAATTTTTCTAGTTTTTTATAAAAAATATCTACTTTCTCCATGATATCACTGTCTGTTCCATCCATATTTAATGGCTTGCCAACTAATATAAGTCCTGGCTTCCATTCTTCCAAGATTGTCATAATGCCATCCCAATTTATCTTGTTATTTTTACTAAAAACAATATCTAAGGGCGATGAGGTCATAGTTTGTGTTTGGCCAACAGCTATGCCAATTTTTTTTGTTCCAAAATCGAAAGCTACTATTTGCATTTAATTACTTGAAAAATTCCAATCTCTTACTATCTCTAAAAAACTATACTCGTTTAGCATCTTTGGATCAAAAGGAGCAAACGGCGCAGATTCTTCTAATATTTTTATAGCCATCTCATCTACAGATCTATCTCCAGAGGAGATAAGTATTTCTGATTTAATTAAATTTCCAAACGAATCGATAGTTGCCATTATTTGAACTTTACTGTCCTCAAGAATTTTATCTGTAGCTGAAATCATCTTGTCACCAGATGATTCTATATTTCTTTGCCAAAGATTTAAGTACATTGCCTCCTCATTATTAACCGTTGAATTGGCTTCTAGCTTTTTTACTTTATAGGCCTGAAAATTATTTTCGTTAATCTCTTTTTTACTCAAAAAATCTGATTCTTCAGTATTTTGAGAGATATTTTCACTTGATGACCCCTCTTGACCAATCACGTCCTCCGAGGCATTAGCAAACTTCACATTAATAATTGATGAGCTTTCCAGAAGGGGCATTTTATAAAAAGTTGTGAATGTGATGCCAAAGATAAGACATAAATGAATTACCAAAGATAAAAAGAATGACTTATTGAGGGTTAAGGATCGCTTGCTAACCTTTTGTGCAGATAATATCGAAGTCATAACTCGCTTAAGTATTCTGCAATAGGGTTCATTCCTGATTGAGAATAGATCTCTCTAGCGCATGTAGGGCTCGTAATATTTATTTCAGTTAAATACTCCCCTATCATGTCAATCCCAGCAAAATTAATACCCTTTTCTACTAAATATTTTCCAATAATTTCTCCAACCTCTTGCTGCTTCTTTGTTAAATCCATAACAACACCCTTTCCTCCTGCTGCTAAGTTACCCTTAAAGCTATTGCCTTGAGGAATTCTAGCTAAAGTCTTTGGGAAAGGCTTTCCATGAATAATCAAAACTCTAAAATCACCTTCGTAAATTTGAGGTAAAAATTCTTGTATAACAATTTGGGTGGATTCATCATCTGTCATATCCAAAAGAATATCTAGATTATCATCTTCCATATCCTCCATCTTATAAATAGACGAACCTCCCATTCCATCCAAGGGCTTTACTATGATAATTTCATGATTAGCTTGAAACTCTATTATTTTAGTAATATTTGAGGTTATCAAGGTTGTTGGAATGAACTCTTTAAAATGAATGGCAAATATTTTTTCATTGAATTCTTTGATTGAATTAGGTTTGTTAAATACAGTGGCCCCCTGCTTCTCTGCAAGTCCTAGTAAATGCAAAGCATTTATATAATTAGTATCTACGGGTGGGTCTTTTCTCATAAAAGAATAAGAAAAATCTGAGACTTTAATTGCTTCTTTTTTAATGCCTTCTATTTGAGTTGTTCCTGCAGAGATAATGCTTCTAGCGTCTGCAAAAACATCACCTTCTTGTATATAAAGATCCTTCATTTCACATTGATGAGGTTTATACCCAAGAGCAATCGACTCCTCCATCATAAAAATTGATGTGTCCTTTTTGGGATTAAGCCCTTTTAATGGATCTGTTATAAAAAGTAGTTTCTTGTTCATAGTTAAATTCTACCAAAGTGGTTTTGAATTAAGGTAGAAATTACTAAAGGGGCTGTCTCAGCCCTAAGAACATTCTTTCCTATAAGTCTTATTTTCGCGCCATTATTACTTAAAAAACTCTTCTCTTCTTCAGAAAAACCAGATTCTGGACCTGTTACAAAACATATAGACACTTGATCTGTTAATTCTGTTGTCTCAAAAGCTTTTATAGCCTCGATATCAAAAGCATAAACACTTTCGGCAACATCCAAATTACTTAGCGCAGCACTAAGATTCTCTGAAATAGACATTTTTGGTAAAAAATTTGATCCGCATTGCTTACAGGCACTTATAACAACCTCTTCTGCTTTTTCAGCTAGTTTTAAGATATCTTTTCTAGCAATACTTTGGTCGATCAGGTCAGGTCTATACAAAATTAAATGTGATACACCAATTTCAGTAAGTTTTTGGAGCATGAAATGAAAGTTATCTTTTTTTATAAAAGGAATGATGCAAATAATTTTTTCTGCTTCTATATTTGATGATTCAACTGAAGATATCCTTTCCAGAGTTATTGTATTTCTTGATATTGCAGATATTCTACATATTGCAGATGAGCCTTCGCCGTCAAAAACATCAACCTCTTCGTCAATTTTTAACCTCAAAACTCTAGTCATGTGAATTGATTGGGATTGATCTAGGTCAAAAACATTATTTGTTTCTGATACTGATTTACAATATATTCTATGGATTCTCACATTAACATTATAGCTACAGGTTCAATATAAATGTCGGAGATTAATATAATTTTAATTAGGCACGGTGAGGCTGCTCAATCATGGGGTGATCACCCGGATCCTGATCTAAGTGAAGATGGATTTAAGCAGGCAAAACATTTACAGGAGCACTCTGAACTTCAAAATTTACATTTGTATGATTTTATATCCAGTCCAAAGGCCAGAGCTAAATCCACAGCAGTCCCATTAGCAAAGAAATTTAATAAGGAAATTGTTATCAATGGCGCTTTTTCTGAAATTCCCTCAGGAAATATAGATGCTAATGAAAAAAAACAATGGCTTACTAGAACGATGAAAGAAGACATTAAAAACCTATCAGAAGAGGTAGCAGAGTGGCGAATAAAATTATTAAGTGAGGTTTTTGGAATGCGAAACGATACGATTATCTTTTCACATTTTATGGTTATAAATGCTCTTGTAGGCGAGCTAGCGAAACACCCTAATCTTCTTCATTTTTATCCTGACTACACATCCATAACAAAAATAAATCTAAAGGATGGGGCTCCAAAATCATTTTCAATTGAAGGCAGTAAAAAAACTATCATAAATCTTTAAAAATCTATTGAGCAATTTTTAAACAGCTGTAAACTTATAATTCTCTTTAATAATTCACTCGACTTGGTAAATAAAAAAAATTCATTTGATAGCTATTCCAAAAAACCTCTTAAAGATGAGGTTAGAAAAGCTATGAAAAGATATTTTTCTCAGCTTGATCAGAAAAATATGCCTATTGATGTCTATCAGTTAGTTTTAAATGAAATTGAGCCGCCTTTGCTAAATTCAGTAATGAAATTTGCAGGCAATAACCAATCCAAAGCTTCAAGAATATTAGGTATGAATAGAACTACGTTGAGAACTAAATTAAAAAAATACAACATAAAATAATGCATTCAATAAAACCAAAAACTGCCCTTATAAGCCTTTCAGACAAATCTGGATTGGATGAATTGGTATCTTTTCTTATCTCTCAAGATGTGAAGATACTTTCTACAGGTGGAACCTACAAGGCAATAAAAGAGTTAACCTCTGAAGTAATAGAAGTTTCAGATTTTACCGGCTTTGAAGAGATGATGGATGGGAGAGTAAAGACGCTTCATCCAAAAATTCATGCTGGAATTCTTGCAAGAAGAGATAAGGATTTAGAAGTACTTCAGGAAAGAGGCTATGAAACTATAGATCTAGTTATTGTTAACCTATATCCATTTAAGGAAACTATTGCTGAGGGCTGTTCTTTTGATGAGGCTATTGAAAAAATAGATATTGGCGGCCCTACTATGATTAGGTCTGCTGCAAAGAATTTTAAAGATGTTGCTGTAGTGTCTAATCCAAATGACTATTCTAGACTTATCGAGGAATGGCAGAATGAAGATGGCATTTCTTATGGTTTTAGAAAAGAGCTATCACAAAAAGTTTTTCAACTTATGGCTGACTATAATCTATCAATATCGAATTATCTTAAAGAAGATTTTGCTAATGAGATTCCTAATTACGATATCGAAAAGAGTGTCTCTTTAAGGTACGGAGAAAACCCTCACCAAAGTGCAAATCTGTTTACTTTCTCAAATCTAAAACATAAAAATATTGCTAATGCCGATATCCTTCAAGGGAAAGAGCTTTCATATAACAATATTGTTGATGCAGATGCTGCATGGGAATGCGTGAGAGCTTTTAATGATCCTGCGTGCGTAATAATTAAACATGCAAATCCTTGTGGTGTATCTGAATCAAGCTCTGTGTTTGAAGCCTATGATCTAGCTTTTAAAACAGATCCAACGTCTGCGTTTGGAGGAATAATTGCTCTTAACAGAACATTAGATACGAAAACAGCTCAAGAGATTAATAGTAGACAATTTGTTGAGGTTATTATTGCTACAGATTATGAAGAAGGCGCTTTAATTGAATTTGCTAAAAAGAAAAATGTAAGAGTATTGAAAGTTGATTTACAGCAAGATAATCCGTATCCAGGTGTTATTAAAAAGGTATCCGGTGGGATATTAATTCAAAGTGACGACACTTATGCCGTTCCTAGAGAAGATTTAAAATGCGTTACTAAAAGACAACCTACACCAGATGAGCTTGATGATTTAATGTTTTCATGGACAGTAGCTAAATTTGTAAAGAGTAATGCCATTGTTTATGTGAAAAATAAGCAGACTATAGGTATTGGAGCAGGACAGATGAGCCGAGTCATTAGTGCAGATATAGCCAACCTAAAAGCTAAAAATGAAGGCCTTGAAGTAAAGGGAGCGGTTATGGCTTCTGATGCATTCTTTCCATTCAGGGATGGAATTGATAAAGCTGCTTCAAGCGGTATCGCAGCGATTATCCAGCCTGGAGGCTCTATTCGAGATGAGGAAGTTATAGCCGCAGCTGATGAAAATGATATAGCTATGGTATTTACCAGTACGAGGCATTTTAGACACTGATGCAAATACTTGTTATTGGCTCTGGTGGAAGGGAACATGCTTTGGCTTGGAAATCAGCACAAGACGAATCTGTTACTAATGTTTTTGTAGCTCCTGGTAATGCGGGAACAGCTCTTGAACCTAAGGTTACAAATCTATCTTTAGATACTAATAATTTTGTTAAGGTTGAAAATTTTTGCAAGGAAAAGCACGTGGAGTTGGTTATTATTGGGCCGGAACAACCTCTTGTTGATGGGATGGCCGATTACTTGCAAAGCAAGGGAATAAATACCTTTGGCCCCTCTCAAGCGGCAGCTCAACTTGAAGGTTCAAAAACCTTTTCAAAAGATTTTTTTATAAAATATGGAATACCCACTGCAGCATATGCTTCATTTAATGACTATGATTCTTCTAAAAATTATCTCGATACTATTGAATATCCAACGGTAGTTAAAGCTGATGGCTTGGCTGCTGGTAAGGGGGTTATTATTTGTGCTGACAAAGATGAAGCTCTTGCAGCTTTGGATAGTATTTTTAAAGATCAAGCTTTTGGTGAAGCAGGAAATAGAGTTGTTATAGAAGAGTTTCTTGAAGGCGAAGAAGCTTCCTTTATAGCTGTTGTAAGCAAAGATAAGATTGTTCCCCTGGCAACTAGCCAGGACCATAAAGCAGTTGGTGAAGGTGATACTGGGCTAAATACCGGCGGCATGGGAGCTTACTCTCCAGCTCCAATTGTCGATGAACATATTCATCAAAAAATTATTGATCAAGTTATGAAGCCAACAATGGCTGGTCTTATTTCTGAAGGCTCGCCCTATCTTGGTTTTCTCTATGCTGGGTTGATGATTAAAAACGGTGAGCTAAAAGTTTTAGAGTTTAACTGTCGTTTTGGCGATCCAGAAACTCAACCTATTTTACTTAGGCTTGAATCTAGTTTGGTAGATCTATGTTTGGCAGCAATAAATAATGAATTAGATTCATACAGTATTAAATGGACTGATAAACATTCCTGCGGCGTTGTGATTGCATCAGAAGGCTATCCAGAGAACTATGCAACAGATAAAGAAGTTACTCTACCTGAGCAATATAGCGATGGTATGAAGCTATTTCATGCTGGAACTAAACTCAAAGACGGAAAGGTTCTTACCTCTGGTGGAAGAGTGTTTTGTGCAACTGCTCTTGGAGATGATTTAAAAGAAGCTCAAACTAAAGCTTATGAACTGGTAAATATGGTATCTTTTGATGGTGCTTTTAATAGAACAGATATAGGCTTCAAAGGAATTAAATGAGTTTTATAGATAACATAGTTAACGAATGCGATATTGCATTGAAGACTCTATCAAATAAAAAAACTGGCACAGATAGAAACTATCCTGCTGAATCAGTAGAAAAAAATACAGAAGAATTAACGCAAAAAGAAAAAAAACTTTCTATTCAGTTGATGCGAGTTAATCTTGCTGGAGAAGTTGCTGCTCAAGCGCTTTATAGAGGCCAAGCATTAGTCTGCAAAGATCCTGAAGTTAAAAAGCATTTGATTGAAGCTGGGGAAGAAGAAACTGATCATTTAGTTTGGTGTAAAAAAAGATTGGATGAATTAGAG